>SKEY01000147.1_pt1 | contig 125705 bp, 109 predicted proteins | sample 4843871 | NCBI WGS metagenome assembly SKEY01 (sample SAMN11008797, study PRJNA524170) | human gut metagenome | biome: Human fecal sample; material: Feces; isolation source: fecal sample from pouch patient p36 | host: Homo sapiens | place: Israel: Tel-Aviv | collected 2016-12-04
TGCCGAATTTAATCTTACAAAAATTTGGCATGTGGAATTTAGTCCTGCACACTGACCCAGATGCCTGTTTACCATGCTTGTACTCATGAAAACAGGCTCCTGTAAGGTCATTATAGCTCTATTTTTGCCACACGTAAACCGAAATGAGGTGAATTAAGTGCTGCAAAATCAATGTTTTGTAGAAATCACGAATTCACTTTGAAATTTTACCAATTCATCTTTTCATTTTTTACTGTTTTATTTATACTGTAGCATAAGCAGCAATACAGCAGGACATGCCTGTATTTTAGCTGTCCTGCTGTATATAGATATTGCATAGTCTATGATTTTGGCGTGAACATAAGCATTCCGTAAATTGCTGTCCCCTGTACCAAATCCTCAATGGATATGTACTCGTTTACAGTGTGGGCCTGTTTAATATCACCCGGTCCAAAGGTAATTGCCGGAGTCCCCAGGTATTGGGTCAACAGCCCCGCCTCCCCAGATGCGTCAAAAGCTTTCAGCACTGCTTCCTTCCCTGTAACTGATTTCACGCATTCTTTTATGCGTCCAATCCTCTCATGTGCTTCACTGCACAGTCCAGGAGGGCAATAAGTAGTAACATCCATCCGGCACCCGCACCCGCTCTCCTGCTCCACCTCCTTGAGCAGCCGGTTCAGCTCTCTTTGTGCGCTTACATCATCCTCTCCGTCAGTCAGTCTCCTGTCAATCATGACCTGGCAGGTTTCCGGAATCATATTCACCTTCCTACCTGCCTGAATCATGGTTATTTCCATGGAACTCCTACCCTGGTATTTCACATTTCTCCCATCCAGTATGGTTTGGTATCCATCCACCTTTTTCTGTAAAAGGGCGGCTGCGCGTATGGGGTTTATCCCATAATCGGGCTGTGCTGCATGGGCGCTCTTTCCCACAATCTCCACCCTGAAAGCCATGACTCCCCTGTGGCCCATAGCCAGTTCCAGTGAGGTGGGTTCCCCCACAATAATAAAATCCGAAACAATCGGATCTGTTAAAAAAGTCCGGACTCCCAGATTATGATTCTCCTCATCTATATCGAAAAACAGAAGTAGGTTCTCCAGGGGTACTATTTTTCCCTTTGCCGCCAGTTCTGCCAGATACAGCATGCATCCGATGCTTCCCTTCATGTCTGCACTACCTCTTCCATACAGCCGTCCCTTGCGGATCTGCGGCTCGTAGGGAGGTGAATCCCATCCATCCGTTCCAGCAGGCACCACATCCAAATGACCGCAATACATGATTTCCTGTTTCTCGATTCCGGGAATCCTGGCTAGTACATTGAACCTTCCATCCCCACAATCCTGTTTCCACGGTTTCAGCCCCAAATCATTCAGAAAACCATACACATACTGCGACATGCATTCATCACTTCCCGTAGGCACCTCACTTGGGCATGAGATACAGTCCGAAACAATTTGAACCAGTCTCTCCCTGTCAATCAAATTAATTATGCCATTCCTCATCCTTATCACCTAGCGGATATCGTAAACACTTCTCACCTTCAGGTGTTTTGCATTCCCTTCCAGTACAGTAAGTGTTACCGTCCCGGCCTCCATATCAAAAAAGTTATCACTCAGGACAAAATCTTCTATATGGGAATAAATTTCAACGGATTTTGCATACGCCTCTGCCTTAACAGTCACCTGATTCCCATCTAAAGTTACGGAGAGCATGGGATTCTGGAAATAATAATGTTTCGGTGCTGTAAATAACACGGTTCCCGATGAAAGGACATTCCCGCCAACAACAAACTCAAAATATAGATGATTTCTCCTGTAATCCATGTCACCAAAATCCATCTGCTCCAGCCACTCGCTGCTGAATGCTTCCACCTCTACTTCCTTCGCACCCTCCATCACAACTTTGCTATCAGGAGTCATTAATTTCCATCTGACTTCGCCAGATACAGCATTCCATGTTTCATTCGCAACACAGAGCCTTGCAGTATTTACCACTGCTCCCGGTTCCATGACAACAGAAGTCCTGGCTGTTGTCTCACATACCTCCTCACAGGATATCATCACCGGCGCAAAGAAACGGCGGGCGCAATAGTGCAGCGCCTTCAGTCTTCCAAAGTAATCTACCGATGACCAGGAAGCCACCGGCCATATATCGTTCAGCTGCCAATAGATGGCTCCCATGCACCGTCCCCTATTCCGTCTCCAATGCTCTACCCCATACCGGATGGCATCTGCCTGAAGGAGCTGCGAGGTATAAAGGAGGGTTTCAAAATCATTGGGATACAGATAGGTTTTGGACAGGTATTGAAGGATTTTTCCATTGGCCCCCTCATTTCTCTGGTGCATTTCCATTACTCTGGAGAAAATATTTCTGTCCGACTGCAATGTAAAGGATTCAACTGTCTTTAATGATGGAAAAGACTGAAAACCAAATTCAGACGCATATCTGAAAAAGTATTTCCGATACTCTGAAAAAGGAACCCCGCCATGCCATACTTCCCAGTAATGTACATCCCCGCGGTCAGGCGCATTGGGTTCATCAAAGGAACCGCCTGAGGAAGGGGAAGCCGGCCAGTAAAATGTATTTGGATCTTCTCGTTTCAGTATATGAGGTATGATATGCTCATACATACGGATATAAAATCCCCTTGTGATGTCATTTCCATCGTATTCTCCAACTTTTGCGAACATTTCCATCTCATTATTGCCGCACCATAACCCCAAAGAAGCATGATGCCTGATTCTGCGGATGTTATCCTCAAGCTCTCTGGTAATATTCTCTTCAAATGTGTCCGTAAGATGATAATTGGCGCAGCAGAACATAAAATCCTGCCAAACCACCAGCCCCAGTTCATCACAGATATCAAAGAACTCATCTGACGGATAATTTCCGCCTCCCCATACCCGGATGGCATTAAAATTTGCAAATTTGCATTTTTCCAAAAGCTTTCTTGTACGCTCCGGCGTAATCCGCTGAAATAGATTATCCTCAGGAATATAGTCAGCTCCCATTGCAAAGAACGTCTGTCCATTGACACAGTGTGCAAAACTCTCGCCCCACTGGTCCTTTTCCCGAACCACAGTCATGGTCCTCAGCCCGATTCTTCTAACCATGCTATCCACAACTACATCTTCCTGAAGCAGTTCTATAGTAACCTCATACAAAGGCTGGCTTCCCAGTCCATTGGGCCACCATAGCTGCGGATTCTCTATAGCAACCTCCGTCCTTCCGCCCTCATATATGATTTCCCCTTTCGGATTCTTGATTGTTACCTTTATATCTGCTTCTCCCGTATGTCTGATTCTGAATGACAGCCCTACTTCATCCCGTCCATGCTGCTGCTCAATATAGACATCCTGCAGGCGCGCATCTTCAAATGCCAGGATATTAATCTGATTCCATATCCCGGCATCAGGAAGTCTGGGACCCCAGTCCCATCCAAACATGCAGTGAGGTTTTCTCAGATGGGGAAATCCCCTCATTGCATGGCGTGATCCCCCCAAATGATAAGCCTTATCCTGCTCCTTAATATAATTGATCGGAGATGATATATGGATGACAAGTTCATTCCCATCCTCCCTAATCATATCCTTTATATCGAACTCCCATATCCTGTGGAAGTTATCTGCACTCCCGATTTTTGTTCCATTCAGATAAAGCTCACATAGGGTGTCAAGCCCATCACAATGCAGCAGGACATGGCTGCTCCTGCAGATTGTTTCCGGAACTTTAAACTTTTTCTTAAACATAAAATCCTGTTTCATGATTTCCAATGCACTTAATTCATTATCCCGGTAATATGGGTCTTCCATATATCCATTTTCAAGAAGAGCGGAATATACGGAACCGGGAACTGTGGCGGTCATATCGTGACCATCGGCATAGACTTGCCATATTCCTGCTAAACTGTAACTTTCCATTATAATCTCCTAACCTTTCACGGCACCAGACATCATGCCTTTGATGATATTCTTGCTAAATAACATATAGGTTACCAATGCCGGTGCGATTGCAATTGCCATTGCAGCCATCAGCATTGGGTAGTTGGTAGTATAAGAACCCTTAAATAGCGCCAGCCCCAAGGGAAGTGTCCTAAGCGTTTCCCTGGTAGTAAGAATCAATGCAAAGCTGAACTCGTTCCAGCAATAAAAAAATGCAATGATACCAGCCGCGGTCATAACCGGTTTCGCCATTGGCAGAACAATCCTGAACAGCCTCATATCAAAGGATGCACCGTCAATCGCTGCTGCCTCCTCCATTTCCCTGGGTATGCTGTGAATGTAATTCTCCATCAGATAAAGGGCAATGGGCATCTGAAAGGCCAGATAGGGGATTACCAAGGTAAACCTGTGGTCGTTGATGTGAAGCTTGGAAAAAATAATATAGATAGGTACCATCAGGGAATGGATGGGAATCAGCATTCCTATGAGGAATCCCCCATAAATCAGGTTTCTGAACCTGAAATCATACCTGGCCAGGAAATATCCAATCACAAAGCTGGTAACCAGAATAAGCATGACTGTTATCACGGAAATCATGACTGAGTTGAGCATATACTTAGGCATTGAACTTACTGTCAGCACCTTTTTGTAGTTATCCAGGGTGGGATTTACCGGCAATGCAATCACATTTGTGTCAAACTCCGCAGAAGTCTTGAGGGTAGAATATATGAGCCATATAATAGGAAAGACACAGGTAAAGGATATCAATATCACGAACAGATTCGCCGCTGCCTTCTTTAAGGCGGACAATACTTTATACACCGCTCTTTTCCCCCTTTCCACCTGCTATCCTCCTGCTGAGCAGGGTAATTAACAGGCTGATGATCAGGATTCCTATGGAAATGGCACTGCCATACCCCATTTTATATCTTACAAAAGAATTCTGATACGCATACAAAGACATTACCATGGTGGAGATGCCCGGTCCTCCTCCTGTCATTACATAAATATGGTCAAAGGTCTTCAGGTTTCCGGAAATACAAAGGGTAAGACACACAATCAATGTTCCGCGGATTAATGGAAGTGTAATGTATCTGGCCCGCTGAAATCCAGTGGCCCCGTCAATTTCAGCCATCTCTAAAACGCCCGGGTCAATGGATGATAGGCCGGACAGGATAATGACCAGATAATAGCCTATGTACTGCCATATGAGCGGCAGCGACACCAGAAACAGCGCCAGCTTCCTGTTGCTGAGCCAGGCCTGCTGTAAACTCTCCATGCCAAACACGCCAAGCAGCGTATTCAGCAATCCGTAATTGTAATCATAAATCATGGACCAGATAAAACCTATGACCACTGCTGAAAGCGTAACAGGAAAATAGCTTACCACCCTGTGGAACTGCTTCATCTTTACATATCTGGTATTCAGCAGCATTGCCATCAGAAAAGCGATTCCAATCTGTCCTACAATACAGATCATGGTAAGGACCAGATTATTCTTTAACGCCTGCCAAAACGTCTCATCATGGAGCAAGGTGACATAGTTTTGCAGACCCGCAAATGTTTTTTTAGGCCCGCCCATCCAATCAAACATACTGTAATACAGGGCGCCCAGCACGGGTACAAACACGGCAAATACATACAGCAATATACCTGGCAGCAAATATATGGCAAATTTAAACTTAGGAGGTCTTAAATTATTCATACCATCCTCTCCTTCCTTTATTTGAATGCTGCCCTAAGTCATGAAACCTGCGTAATCCGGCAGGTTTCATGCATTTGTTTCTGATGTTTAAATGCTCAGTTTGCATATTGGGCACATATGGTTTCATATTCCTGCTGAATCTTCCCAGCAGCAGTCTCTGGGTCTGTGGAGCCGCTCAGCAGTTCCACAAACTGGTCATTCATGGTAGCTATGACCGAGGCATTAATCCTTGCATCGTAAATCACGCATGTGTTCTCTGCATTTGCTACAAAATCCAGATATTTCTGATTGATGGTGCTGAATGTTGAGGGATCCTTTGCCACAGTGTCACAAGTACTTACCAACCCCACATCTGTCATTCTCTGTGATAAGGCCGGGCCGGACATATACATTGCCAGGTCTAAGGCCTTCTCAAGGGCCTCTCCCTCCAGTTTGCTGTTTACTCCTACAAACCAGCCGCAGCCGGCTGCAACCGCGTCAGGCTGTCCCTTTCCACCTTCCACTGCAGGTAATACTGCCAGTTCTATCTTATCCAGCATCTCCTGGTCTGCATTTGATGCCGTATACTCCACATTCCAGTATCCGTCAATGGTGGTGGCTGCCTTGCCTGACAAAAGCATGGCGGATGCCTCCTGGTTCCCAATGCTTTCATAATCAGGATTCAAGGCATTGGAATCTCCTATTTTACTGGTAAGTTCCAAAAATTTAACAAAATCCTCATCCGTAAAGCTGGCGGTCCCATCCATATCGATGATTGACTGGGTCCAATCAGATCCCGTATAGCGGTCTGCCAACGCCGAACACCAGGATGAATTGTACTGCCATTTGTCAAGATTTCCTAATGCAATGGTCTGTACGCCCATTTCCTGGAACTTGGGAACTGCTGCCAGAAGTTCATCCCAGGTTGCAGGGAAGCTGTCATACCCTGCCTGTTTCCATAAATCCTTATTGTAATACACAATAGTTGTGGCAGAATACTGCATGGGAGCGCCAATAATCTTCCCATCTTTTGTTGTCACACCATCAAACAGATAAAATTTATACTGGTCTTTCCATTGGCAGTTATTAACCGCATCCGTCATATCTGCCAGCAGGCCGCTGGCATTAAAATTTTCAACCCAGGACCCCTTCATGGTGAATACATCCGGAAGATCATCCGCTGCTGCCAGTGCCTGAAGTTTTGTCTCATAGTCATCATGCTGTACCTCGGTCACTTCCACCTGAACAGAATCCTTGTTATTTTCCGCCCACTCGAGAACTGTTTCCCTTGGCATTTTTCTTGTATTATCACCGCTGTCCGCCTCTTCTTTGGTGTATGCATGCATTATGGATAATTTTACCTTTTCCCCGCTTTCTGTCTTTTCTGCCGGCTCTTCTGTCTTTGCTGCAGCCACAGTGCCGGCAGCTGTTGTGTCAGCAGCTGTTGCCGATGTCCCGGCAGAACTTCCGCAAGCCGTTAAAAGCATTGCAACCGACAGTAAAGCAGCATACATTCTGAATGATTTCTTCATTTCCATAACCCTCCTTGTTTTTCAGTACTTATGATTGATATATCCATAGTAACAAAATAATCCTGGATATAAAACCGTGCTTTTTGTATGATTTATCTAATTATTTTATTGATTTTGTTGATTTTTAAATAGAATAGACGAAAGTAATATCCTGTTTTTTTGACTTTATCCTGCTTTTTTGTTATACTTATATGAATATACAAAGAAGGGACAGGATGCCGCATGAAATTAAATATCCGCCTGAAGCTGATTTTGATTTTTATTGTCATCTTCACCATCCCCATGGTAATCTCACAGATTGTGTTTGCCCGGTATGCTAAGAATTTTGCAAAAGACAGCACCACCACCCTGAATATACAGAACATACACTCCATTGGCATATCCTGTGATCAGACATTTAATTCCCTGTATGACTTTGGCCTATATGCCACTTTTGAAACCAATATCACCGGTTTTCTCACAACACCTCTGGACTCACCCGATTTTAACCAGAAAAAGATTAACGTACAGAATACCCTGGCTCTTCTCCCCTATTCAAATGAAAATATTGAAGGAATTGCAGTATGGGGCAAGGATGGCCAATATGTGAGAAGCGGGGAGCGTATCTACCTATCAGAAGATGAAATTGATACCTTAAATCAGAACAAAGGATATCCCCTATGGAATTTTGAATCAGATTCCAATGGAAACACCCAGATATATTTTGGGAGGCTCCTCAGGATTCCCACCAACCTGAAAGCTGAGATTGGGTATTTAAAAATCCGAATGAATATAAAAGCGCTGGATACCCTCTTTCCCCAAAAAGAACCCATTGATACAAATTACTATATCATGGACAGACATGGAAATCTGATATACCAGAATGGGGACACAGTACAGAAAGCAACAGATGTCTTAAACACCATGACCGCTGACCTGCTGGATACCTATAATGGAAGCTGCCTTTACCTGAAGGATTATGACTGCTATATAACGCCTTACTCACTATCCAATGCAGGCTGGTATCTGTTTGGCATCAGCAGCAATGGCTTTGAGAATTCGGTTCTGAACAGCCTGAATGCTACTTGGGGAATCTTTACCCTGTGCTGTACTGCAATCTGTCTTTTTCTGTCCTACGCATTTACTGCACTAATCGTATCCCCCTTAAAAAAGCTTGGGAATTCCATGGAACGCATTACCACAACCGAAGATTTTTCTACCCGGGCTGAAGTAACGGGACATGATGAAATTGCAACACTTGCCCTCCAGTTTAATGAGATGTGTGAAAAGCTTCAGATTTCTTATAATGAGGTGTATCTTAAAAATATAAAACTAAAGGATGCCCAGCTATCCATCCTCCAGTCACAGATTAATCCACACTTTTTATATAACACACTGGATACCATCTACTGGATGTCTGAGTTTAACATGACAAAAGATGTAAGCCAGATGGTATCCTCTCTGTCCAAACTCTTCCGCCTTTCCCTTGCCGGAGACGAAAATGACATGGTTCCCCTTTCATCGGAACTGGAGCATGTAAGTTGTTATCTCTACATACAGCAGGTACGACACCAGGAACAACTAAAATATGAAATTGATACCCAGGTAGAAGCATCCGACTATATGGTCATCAAATTAATTCTTCAGCCCCTTGTGGAAAATGCCATCCTGCACGGTATTGATGTGACCGGATCAGGCACCGTAAAAATCCACATTTTCTGCAGTGATGATTGTCTGATTTATGAAGTGCGGAATACCGGCACTGATGTTAATATTGATTCCATTCAGGAAATACTTAATAAGCCTATTTCCGCTGAGAAAGGAATCGGCATCCGCAACATTAATGACCGTATCCGTTTGAGACATGGCAATTCCTATGGAATCAGCTGCACAGTGGAATTTGGCGAGACCATCTTCAAGGTGACCATGCCCGTCATAAGAAAAGAGGAGGTGCCTTATGACAACACTGATGATTGTTGACGATGAAACCATTATACGAAGGGGAATCCACTTCCATATCAACTGGTCTTCCCATGATATCGAAGTTGTGGCAGAAGCTGTGAACGGTGAAGACGGACTACAAAAGGCCATCAAACATCATCCTGATATTATCATCTCTGATATCAGGATGCCGGTAATGAATGGCCTTATAATGGCAGAAAGAATCAAGGAACTGCTCCCTGATACAAAAATAATATTTATCAGCGGCTATGATGACAAAGAATACCTTCTGGGTGCCATCCGCAATGGTGCTGTGGATTTTGTGATGAAATCCGCTAATTCCAGCGATATCCTTCAGGCTGTTTTGAAATGCAAAGAGAAAATCGATACCGCCTTCCATGATGATGCAGTATCAGATACCTCTTCTTTGATGGAATACTGTTTCCAGAACATACGTGTCAATTTTATGGACGATATTATATCCGGTAAAATGGAAAGCGGACTGCTTCTTGAACAGGCCCAGCTTCTAGAGGTAAACCTGGCTGGTCCATACTACTTTCCTTTATTGCTTCATACAGAGAATGGAGAGGATGTAGACAGCTTGATTATGAGCCTGCTGTTTTCCTTTTCCGCCAGTTCTCCTTTTCTTGTGTGGAAAAAAGACGTGGGAATCATCGGAATCCTGAACCTTTCATCAAATTTAATTCCTTTAGACCAATGTGAGGCTGTCATGGATGGCTTTATCCAGAAACATGAAAAGGCCCAAATGCTTATTTCACATAGGGCTGGAACAATTGAAGATCTGCCTTATCTGCTGGGCCGCCTGGTCAGGTCAAAAGAACACCTATGCTGGCATGCAGGTGAAAAACTAATTTTGTTGAGTGAAGCTCCTCCCGAGAAGGTGAATCTGGACCTCCTCATGACGCTGGAACAGGAAATCTTACATTCCTTTTCAATACATAATTACATTGATGTATTTGGAAAACTGGAGCAATTTTTTTCCTTTTTCCAGCAGCGCCAAGTTCCCTTTTGCCAATACAGGGCATCTATGGAACGGATTACAATCGGTATATTCAGTGTATCAGGCAAATATGAACAGGCCCTTCCATATTTAAGTACTATCCGTGAGTGTAATGATGCAACCTTGATTTTTCAAAAGGTGAATGAGATGATTCAGAATTTCAGTCCGGAGATTCCCCATAATTCCATCGTAAAAATGGCCCTCCAATATATTGACACCCATTATAGTGAACAGATTTCCCTAAATGCAATTGCCCGGCACTGCTGTGTGACTCCTTCCTATATCAGCAAAATATTTAAGAACAATATCAACATCGGGATTGTACAATATATACACAACCTTCGTATAGAAAAGGCGAAGGAGCTGCTTCTCAACTCCGATTTAAAAGTCTCGGAGATTGCCTCCAAAGTAGGGTACATGGAGTATAAACGTTTTTCCTCCTATTTTCTAAAAATTACGGGTATGAGTCCAAGGGAATATAAGATATCCCAACAGAACCGCCTGTGAGTTTTGGCATCATATAGACTTGTTTCATCCTCTTATATTCATATATATCCAGAATCAGGTCTATCAGTTTCAATTTAACCGGCCCTCTGATTACAAGGGCCGGTACCAGTTTTCCCAAACCTTAAATATGGCATAGACCACCCTCATCCTGCCCTCCATCAGTTTCAGGAAATATTCCACTCTATGCAATTAGTTTTATCTTCTTATACCGAATTCACCATAAGACCCTCTCTATTCATTTAGAACTATTTCTTGCCATCTTTCATCATCCATCAAAAAGCCATAGCTTTCTTCATCCTGGAAGCATTTTAATAAATTGCCTTTCAGTTCGGCCAGGAACTCCTCTCTCATCCCCTTAAATTCCATATGCCGGTAAAGAGGCGATTTATTAAAGCTGCCTATCTGTCCTATGCTTGAAAGCATTTCTTTCATTGTTGAAATTACCGTATCTGCATCTTGTTCCATTGTTGCAATATCAAGCCTGGAAAACACTTCATAATATTTCCCCATATCAAAGCACCTTGCCAGTTCTTCCTGCTTCTTAACCAGCATATGCGCCTGGTCCATCTCCTTTTGAATGACTGCCAGCATATACATTCCGTGGAGCGCCCCGCTTGCCAGCTGATAATATGAGAAAAGAAGTTCCTCATAGACTTTATATGCCTCGGGGATACGGTTTGTCTTACTGTAAATCTGCGCCTGTTTCATTTTCCTTACCGGATCCTGCACGGAGAAATATTTCAGACATTCCTCCGCCTTATCATATCTCTTTTTTCGCAAATAGAAGCCTGATAATGCATCGGCCCCACGGCGGCGGATTATTTCATCATTACTTTCCAGCCCACGGATATACAGGGAACAGATATATTCATCATATTCATCTGCATCAGACAGCTCCTGCAGGATACGCTGCGCATCCAATATTACTGCCAGCTGAAAACCCAGCTGTTCACAGTTCGGATACTGTTCCAGTTTCTTCTTTACCCACAGAAACACCTCATTGTAAGGTTTTTCCTTTAGCATGGAATCCACTTCACAAACAAGCGCTTCTATTTCCTCTGCTGTCAGTTCATCACAAAATGACAATAAAATATCTGTTGTAATGCCCAATAGCCTGGCAATAGGTGCTAACAGCGTGATATCCGGCATAGAAACTCCATTTTCCCACTTATTGACCGCCGGCGCAGTTACACCAAGCCGGCCCGCCATCTCTTCCTGTGTCATACATTTACTTTTCCGGTGTTTACGGATTACCTGCCCTAACTGCATATCGTATGCCTCCTGTTTTTTGCATTGGCCTTTGCTGATTTAATAATAGCAGACAGATACAGTCATTCACAACTGAACAGGCGTTAAGTATCTTTCAAAAAAATGAACCAGCGCTCATACCGCTTCCATCTATTGTACCATTTAATACTTAGGGGTAATTATATAAAACCAGATAATAGAGTAGAGAAATAATTGCTAAGAATTATTTCCCTCTCGTTGGACCGCACATACGGGTCTCGTATACGGCTCTACAACTTATATTCCAACTTATCTTAGATAATAATTTAAAGGATTGAGCAAACCGGCTCCGTCCTTTATTTTTGTTTCAAGCACCATTGGACTAATGATAAAATTAACTATATTCATCCCACTCTGTCTGTACCATCCAAGGCTTGAGTTTGCAACTTTATAGATTGATTCATGGTCAAATTTACATTTATATTTTCTATTCATGCAACATAGATTTTTATAAATGGTCTTGGACGTTTTCCATTGTTTCATTACAATCACTCGAATTTTATGCCTCAGCCATTGACCGAAATCATCCATAAAACCTTTCATCATTCCGATTCGGAAATAGTTAATCCAACCTCTTACAATCTCATTCACCCGCTTAATTGTTGCCACAAGTGGCCGAGCAATTGCTTTACTTCTTTTGAGGTATTCACTTAATTTCTGTTTTAACTTCTTTTTCTTTTCTGTGGTTGGCTTGACTTTCCACTCCCCACTATTTTTCAGAAATGTAAACCCTAGATATTTACTTCTCGTTGGTCTGACTACTTTTGTCTTGGTTGCATTTACCTTTAGAAACAGTTTCCTTTCTATCCAATCTGTAATGGATTCCATTACCCTATTGGCTGCCATTTCACTTTTCGTAAATACCATTGTGTCATCAGCATACCTTGTAAAACGTAGTCCTCTCTGTTCTAGTTCCTTATCTAACTTATCAAGATATGCATTAGATAGTACGACTGAAAGTGGACCTCCTTGCGGCACACCAGTCATTGTTGCCTGTTCCAGCCCTTTCTCCATTACTCCCGCTTTCAGATATTTCCGAATCAGGTTCAATGTGGTACTGTCGTTTATTTGTTCTCTAAGAATCTGAATCAGTTTGTCATGGTTTACTTTATCAAAGAATTGCTCTATATCAATGTCTATTACCCACTCATATCCCTCGTTCAGATACTCCAATGCTTGTTTTATGGTATCATGACAGCTTCTTTTTGGTCTGAAACCATAGCTAAAGTCACTGAATATTTCTTCGTATATTTCTATAACAGGCTGAGCGACAGCTTGTTGTATCACTCTATCTAAGACCGTTGGAATCCCTAGTGGTCTCTGCTTTCCATTATCTTTTGGGATATAAACTCTACGCACTGGCTTTGGCATGTATGTTCGGTTTTTAATTGACTGAATGATTCTGTCTTTATTTTCCTTGATATACTCACCAAGTTCCTCGACTTTCATTCCATCTACTCCACCTTCGCCTTTGTTCGCCACTACTTTCTTATAGGTACTGTTTAGATTTTCCTTTGATGTAATCACATCCATTAATTCCATTGTTGTTACTCCTCTAGTTATCACAAAATTTATGCATATCATCCCTCTCGATATCAATGGTATTCCCCGGCTTACGTTCCTACTTTTCCCATCCATCTGATTTCTGACTGATGCATGATTTCTTAATAACGATTTGTACTATAAATCGTTTCAGTCCTTCGGCTTTCACCTACTATGACATCATCTGACTCCCACCCTAAACCTTTTTCGACCACATCTATTGATGTGTGGGTAGGGCCCTCCCAAGGGTAAGGCACTAATCTTTCGTTCCACAACCTCTTGATTTACAACTTTGGTTATACGTTTACCTTTTGGGCTTCGGTTTGTGTTGCAACCTTACCCACCTCATTGCCTTATCAAGTTTCTGTTCGTAGGCTCAAGAACTTTGCTACACCACTTCCTTCATCCATACCATTACTGATACCAACTTGTGGTTCGCTACACTTGGCGGTAAATACCCGTGGCTAGACTTTCACTAGCTAGATTAGTGCCATGCCTGGCACACAACAAAGGGAAAGGCCCAGAAAGATGGCTTTGCCCTTCGTAACTATCAACTTATCTTATTTCAGTTTTTTGAGTTTACACAAACAATGAAACGGTCTCGATTGAAGCACTTAGTACCATTCTTTGGGGATTTACTTCTAAAAATTGTGTGAATATTTTAAATAATTTTTTCCCTAAAGAAATGTAACACACAAAATATTAGTTTCATTTCATTTTCATTAAGTAAGTTACTACTGACACTCAACTGTATGATAAAATTGTCAGTTAAACGATATTGATTTTAATAAATACTTTAGACTGTCCATGTCAATTTTATATTTTAGAGTAAATCCGATTATTGGCTCATCTCTATTACTCTCGTTATGTAGCAACTTTAACTTGGCTAAACATGCCTCTTTTTCTTTAGCTGCTGCTTCACTATCACCTTCTAGCTGATATTGAGTTAGCGCATAATAGGCTTTTTGTTCTGTTTGAGATATAAAGTGAGAAAATTGACATTCGTAGGCAATTATTGTAAATATAAAAGAAAAAGCAATCAGCAAAAGTGCTTTTTTAATACATTTCAGATGTTTTCTTACTTGTGGTACAATAATAGTTATAATACCCAATATAAATAAAAACTCAAATAAACTCACAGCATTATAAAAATTTGAAGTAAATGTGTCATATTGAAATGCGTCTCCTGTTTCTGCGAGCTGCTGAATTTTATTATATAACTCTATAAACGGAAGATTTGGACAGTAGCTCCAAATGCTAGAAATAATATCATCATTTATCGTAAGTAATATTTGATCCCCTCTGAAGTAATACGTTATAGGAATTAGATTTGCAACAAAATGAACTATTTTCTGTGTAGCATATATCAAAACTAAAACTATTACCAAAACCAAAAGACTAGACGACTTCAAATATTCTATTAATTGTTTTTCAAAGGTTGAAAGCGGTAAATATATACCTTTTCTTCTTCTAAAAACTATATTGTCGCGCTTTACAAATAAATTTTTTTTAACATGATTCCATAATTCTTTGCCTACCAGAAAATAAACCACTAAAGTTATTATCAAAAATTCAATAAAGGGCCAAAAGAATATGTTCCAAATACTAGCAATATTGTTTCCCACCTCAAAGACTTCCATAATATATTTTCCTCCTAGTGTAATAACTAGTTGTTATTAGCAGTTTAGTTATGTGAAGTATCCTTTTTATGAAAGCACAATTTTAGGATAAAGAGACTTCAAATTGATTCTTGCATCTGCCGTTGTAAACTGCCAGTCTACTGTACCTTTTACTTTATTCCGTGTACTTTCCCAAGCGGTTAGTTCTGAATACAAGGTATTGATATCTGGTATCCGGCGTTTTAAACACTGGCGTGTCATGACATTGAGTTCTATTTCTGCTATATTTAGCCAGCTCCCATGCTTTGGGGTATAGCGGATATCCAGCCGTTTCGCCAGTTCCCTGGCTTTTTCTGGCGGGAATGCCTTATAAAGTGACGCACATGTGTGAGTGTTTAAATTGTCCATAACCAGTATGACTTTTTCCTGGTTCGGATAAATGACAGTTAGTAAATATTCAATTTCCTCTGCCCAATCAACCATGGTACGGGTCTTCCTTACACTGGCGTGGCGATAATTTGCCAGCGGCTGTGCAAAGACAAAGATACTGCACGTCCCTTTCCGCTTGTATCCGGCATCTTCTTTCCGAATACTGCCGGGCTTAACGGGGAGAGGTTTCAAAACCTGATTCAACAGCTGGTACGGCTTTTCATCCATGCACACAACAGGGAGTTCCTCATTGTAAGGAAGTTTATAAGTATCCAGGATTTCTTCCATACAGGCTACGAACCCTGCGTTTTGCTTTGGGGGGATGCACCAGTATTCGTTTTTGTGAGGCTGCAGTTCATTTTTTTTAATGCAGAGCGCACGGTTTCTACGGCAACAGGCTCAATGATTTTAAGTTCGACGGCTTTATCCCGCAAGAGCTGCAGGGACCAGGAGGAATGGCCTTGAGGAGCTGCACTACAGGCCAGTTGGACCAGACGGGCCTGCTGATCCCCCTGTATTTTGCAGACGTTGTTTTGTCTGGGGTTGCGGTGAATCGTGATACATTCATCAAACCCCAGGTCCACAAAACGTTTTATCGTACAATGTACGGTTGAAATAGAAACATCCAGACTTTCAGCAATCTGGCGGTGGGTAAGATTTTTACCAGAATCCTTGTGTAGGGCAAGAAGGATCAGAGCGCGCTTCTTTATCGTAAGTGTTGTTTCATTCATGGAAAGTAATGCTTTCAAAAAAGAAATCTGCTCATCATTAAGGACCACCTCATATTTTTGGTTACGTTTATTATTTGAACCTGTTCTTGCCATGTGTAATAACCGCCTTTTTCTTTAATGTTATCACACTAAAGTATATTTGACAACTAGATGCTACACTAGTATCTACTACGCCGCAGAGACTCATAAATCACACCCCGGATTCGTGTGATGCAGGAAGCTGTCGATACGTAGCGGGTGAGTGGAATGGGGATGGGGGCGATGGATGCATCTACAGGGGCGTGCAGGTCTTAGCCTGTGGGAATCGGTGCTAAGAGTCTGGCGCCTTTGTCTGAACCCAGTAACAAAATTGTTGGATAAGACAAGGCGTGAGTTTGGCAGCCAGACTCTTGTCCAGCGCCGATTCCCACAGGCTTAGACATGCTAGCCCCGCAGCCGTATCCATGGCCCCCATCCCCATTCCACTCACGGACGGATGCACCTTCGCCCTCATCCCACAAATCCTCACCCCTCATAAATACAAAACGCATTCTCATCCAAATTATTCTCAAACAAATACTGCTCGATTGTATTTCCCACCTTTTTAAGTACATCTTTTATCAACACAGCTTTTTCTTCCGTGTCCCGGAAGGCAGGAACGCTGATGGACAGGCTGGCAATGGTTTTCTGGTTGCAGCAGATAGGGACTGCGTAGCAGCAGATGTCCAGGGCGGTTTCCTTTTTTTCGTGGGCGAATTTGCTGGCGTTAATCTCTTCCCACTCTTTTTCCAGTGTTTCAAAATCCGTGATGGTATATTCGGTGAACTTTTCCAGGCCGTTAGGGTATAAGTCCCTTACCTTTTCAAAGGGGAGCTGGTACAGCAGGGCTTTACCAAGGGCAGTACAGTAGAGGGGCAGACGTTTCCCGACGCTGGATACAAGGCGTATGGCTTCCTTTGAGTCCACCTTTGCTATGTAAAGCACGCTGTTATCGGAACGGATTCCGAATTGGCAGATTTCGTTTGTTTCATTGACCGCATATTCCATTTCTGATTTGATGAACTGCATGATGCTCTTTTCACCATAATAGGAACTGCCCGCCAGGTAGGCGCCGATGCCTATGGTGTAAAGGCTGCTGTCCCTGTGGAATGCGATGAAGTTCCGGCTGGCCATGGTGTGCAGGATAGGGGCCACGGTTGTTTTGGGGGAACCGATATGTTTGGCTATATCAGAAAGGCTGAGGCCGGATGGGGTGGTTCCCAGCAGCTCCAGTATGTTTAAAACGCGCTCTGTTGGTTTATGTTCTGTATTTGGCATGGTCTGCTCCTTTTAACTTGCTGAGTCTATTATACCAGACGGGATTTTGAGAAAGCCACTAGTAAAAATATACAATATAAAATGTATTCGTTTGTGTGATATGTCGAAATGTTAAATTAATATTGACTTTTCTTTGAATCAGATATATTCTTTTTATGTGACGTACGAGAATGCGCATATCGTACGAATATACGTACAAAAAGAAAAGAGGGGTAAAACTATGATAATGAATTTCCTAAAAAAGGTTCCTGCCGGAATGATGATTGTACCGCTTCTGATTGGCGCGGTCTTAAACACCTTTTTCCCCCAGGCGCTGCAGCTTGGCTCCCTGACAACAGCAACATTTTCCAATGCAGGCGCCGCAACCGCCATGGGAATCCAGCTTGTATGCCTGGGAACCACGCTGCAGCTGGGCGATATCGGAAGGGTGCTGAAGCGGGGCGGAATCCTGCTGCTTTCAAAGTTTTGTATCGGCTCACTGATTGGAATCGCTGCGGGTAAGATATTCGGTCCGGCCGGGGTCCTGGGATTATCCGCACTGGCAATCATCAGCGCCGTAACCAACAGCAACGGCTCCGTTTACCTGGCCCTGATGCAGACATACGGAGATGATGTGGACGGAGGCGCCATGGCGCTGCTGGCGCTGAATGACGGACCATTCATGACCATGATTGCCATGGGGGTATCCGGTCTTGCCAATATTCCAATCCAGGCACTGATTGCAACCGTGACCCCTATCCTGGTAGGTATGATCCTGGGCAATATGGATAAAAAATTTGCGGATTTCGTTTCCCCTGCAGGGGCTGTGATGATTCCTTTTGTGGGATTGACGCTGGGAGCAGGAATCAATCTTATGAATGTGCTTAAGGGTGGTATACCTGGCGTAATCCTGGGGCTTATCTCTGTATTCGTGGGCGGCGCGTTCATCGTGTTCTGCGACCGTGTGATTGGCAAGCGTCCCGGATATGCCGGATGGGCAGTTGCCACAACCGCAGGCAATGCGGTGGCAGTTCCGGCCGTTGTGGCCATGGCGGACCCGGCTCTTGAGCCGTACGTATCCGGTGCAACCACCCAGGTGGCGGCGGCCGTGGTGGTAACGGCAATCATCGCTCCTTTGATGACAAGCTACTGGGCCAAGAAGTATGGCTGCCCCAAAATGCCGCTGGAAACTGAATAAATAATAGGACAAATGGTGGAGGATGATTAGAATGAGCGAAATAATTACGAATGCAATGATTATTGATGAAAAAGACACGGTAGCCGTTGCCATTGAACCGGTTAAGGCAGGCCAGACAGCGGCCTGGCTGGATAAGAACGGCGGGCTTTGGGAAGTTACGGCTGTTACGGACATACCCATTTACCACAAGTTTGCAATCAGGGACATGCAAAAGGGAGAGCCGGTTGTCAAGTATGGGGAACATATCGGGCTGGCTGCCAGGGATATCCAGGCAGGCGAACACGTACATACGCACAATGTTGAGAACCACAGGGAACAATTATAAAAGGGGGCTGACGCAATGGATAAGAAAGCAATGAAGGAAATGACATTTATGGGATACAGGAGACCGGATGGAAGGGTAGGGATACGCAATAAGGTGTTAATCCTCCCGGCCAGCGTATGTGCTTCGGATACAACAAGGATCATCGCTTCCCAGGTGGAAAATGCTGTTACATTTAACAATCAGAATGGATGCTCCCAGGTCCCCTCGGACCAGCAGTTTACCATGGACGTGATGGCTGGTTATGCAGCCAATCCCAATGTATATGGGACCGTGGTCATTTCCCTGGGATGTGAGAACTGCCAGATGGATCTGGTGCTGGATGCAATCAGGGAACGCACGAACAAGCCACTGGAGCATTTTATCATCCAGGAAAACGGCGGCACCATTGCCACCATCGAGAAGGCGGTGCGCTCCGCCAGGAAAATGACAATGGACGCGTCCATGCTTCCCCGCGAGGAATTCGGCATGTCCGAACTGATCATCGGAACGGAATGCGGCGGTTCGGACCCCACCTCAGGTCTTGCCTCCAATGTCCTTATTGGCGAGATCAGCGACCGCATGGCGGAAATCGGAGGGACCTCCATCCTGTCCGAGACAACCGAGTTCATCGGCGCCGAACACATACTGGCAAAGCGCGGCAAGGATGAGAGGGTCAGCCAGAGGATTTACCAGATCGTACATGATTATGAAAATGCAATCCGCCTTGTGGGCCATGATGTGCGGGAAGGAAACCCGTCCCCCGGCAACATGGAAGGCGGACTGACGACCCTGGAGGAAAAGTCCCTGGGCTGCATCCATAAGGGCGGCCATGTGCCGGTCAACGAGGTTTACGATTATGCAAAACAGGTGGAGAAAAACATGGGCCTGGTCATTATGGACACACCTGGAAATGACCCCTCTTCCGTTGCCGGGATGGCTGCAGGAGGCTGTCAGATATGCCTGTTCTCCACTGGCCGCGGAACCCCTACCGGCAACCCCATTGTCCCTGTCATCAAGATAACGGGCAATAAAGTAACCTATGCGAACATGTCCGACAATATCGACATTGATGCAAGCCCCTATATCTACGGCAAGAAGACCCTGGAGCAATTAGGGGATGAACTGTTTACGGAAATGAAGCAGGTGGCCGACGGAAAACTGACCAAGGCAGAAGCCCTGGGCTACACGGAAATGGCCATTGCCAGGGTATGTAATTATATGTAACCATATAAGGGTGGCACGATATAAAAAGAGGTGTATCATGAAATACATAAGGTTTATTGCCCCTGGAAAGGAAGCAGAGGTTGGCATCCTTTTGGAGGGGGACCGGGTAATCCCGGTGTCATCCCTTGTTCCCGGACTGAAGAAGGGGGATATGATGGATCTCATTAAATATGCCGGTATCTCCGGCGGCTTGCCGGAGCCGCCGGTTTCCGGATGTTTGGGGCAACAGTCATATGACCTGGATTCAGTGAGGCTTCTTGCGCCCATTGAACGGCCAATCCACGATATCCTGTGCGTGGGTGTGAATTATGAAGACCATCTGAGGGAAACAGAGGAACATCTTGGAAAAGAGAGCTTTAAAAAACCGCCCAAGGCAGTATATTTCTCCAAACGGGCACTGCGGCTTATGGGTCCCGGGGGACGGATTGAGGGCAGGCTGGATGTGGATGAAGCGCTGGATTATGAGGTGGAGCTGGCGGTCATCATTGGCAAGGATGGAAAGAAGATACCGGCTTGCCAGGCAGAGGAATATATCTTCGGATATTCTGTATTTAATGACATTTCATCCAGGAACCTGCAGACAGGGCATGGACAGTGGTTTTATGGAAAGAGCCTGGACACATACGCATCCATGGGGCCGGTAATCGTGGGCCGGGAGGAACTGCCGTTCCCCGTGGAGCTGGAAGTAAGGAGCTTTGTCAACGGACAGCTGCGCCAGCACTCCAATACGCGCAATTTCATCCATGACATTCCATGGCTCATATCCGAATTATCCCAGTGCATCACTCTGGAGTGCGGGGACATCATTGCCACGGGAACCCCCTCCGGCGTCGGCATGGGGTATGACCCGCCCCGTTATATGAAAAAGGGCGACCAGGTAACATGCGAGATAGAAAAGATAGGTAAACTGACAAATATAATTGACTAGGGAGGAAACGTATGAAAGTGAATTTTTATACTCCGGTTGTAACTGCATTTGATGAGAATGGAGAACTGGATTTACAGGGCAATAAGAACATATACGACCATTTGATCGGAGGCGGCATCGGAGGCCTGCTGATACTTGGGAGCAGCGGTGAATTTTATGCACTGGGCATGGAACAGAAAAAGACGCTGATTGACATGGCGGTCCCATATATTAACAAAAGGGCAAAGGTTTTCTTTGGAACCGCATGCGACAGCATGGAGGAGACCGTGGAGCTGAGCAACTATGCCCTTAAGGCGGGTGCGGACGGCGTGATGTTAATCAGCCCCTACTACTTTACCATTGACGATGCTTCCATTGAAGCGTTTTATGATGAGGCGGCGGAGAAGATTGACGGGCCGCTGTACATCTATAACTTTCCAGCCAGGACCGGATATGACGTGAAACCTGAAATCGTCCTGAACCTGCTGCGCAGACACCGGAATATCGTGGGCCTGAAGGACTCGGTATCAGAGATGGGGCATACCAGGAGCATCCTTACAACGGTGCGGGAAGAATTTCCTGAGTTTGAGGTGTACTGCGGATTTGATGAGAACCTGATCCACAATGCTGCCTGCGGCGGCGCGGGCTGTATCGGCGCCCTGTCCAATGTGTATCCGGAGCTGCTGGTAAGCTGGCAGGATGCCGTGAACCGGAAGGACTGGGATACTGCCTTCGCACTTCAGAAAAAGGTGGATATGTTAATGGGTATCTATGATATCAACCCATTCTTCATAGGCACCATTAAAAAGGCAATGATCCTCAGGGGCGTCCAGATGAAGGACTGCTGCAAGAAACCGGTGCTCAGCGCCACGGAGCTGGAAACCGGGCGTTTAAAGGCAATCATGGAACGTGTGGGATAATTGAAGATAAGTGGATAAGATGTTCTGGACAGGGGCTGCGTTTGCGGCCCCTGTTCCTGACTGCTGACAGAAAGCAAAGTGATTTTCAAACACGCCCTAAGGAGCGTACCAGCACCTCCTTTGCATTTTCAGTGCGAAGTGCAATAAGGGTGCCGCGTATGAGATAGGCAGACATGGAATCCCTGTGGCCGCCAAGGATGCAGGTTATATGCTCCTTGAAGGAAAAACCCAGGGAATCCAGCCTGTCAGACATATAGGGGTCGCTGATGATCCAGACCACCTCGGCTGTTTCTCCTGGATTGAGTTCATTTAAAGGATAGACCATAATAAATCACCGGTTCAGGTTTGTTACTATATTATATGCAGGGCGCTTATCCGGGGGGAAGGGGTAGCCTGTCACACATTCTGTACATGCCCATATAATAGAGTACAACCAAATTGAAAGGAGATTTTAAAATATGAATTATAGTGAATGTAGTGAATGCGGGAGCGGGGTTAATTTTGGCGGGGCAGCCGTGAATGCAGGCGCAGCAGGTGCTGCCAACGGTACCTGTTATGAGAATGCAAATTATTATGGAAATGCAGCTTATTATGGGAACACAACCTGTGGAAACACCGCCGGGAACACCGCCAGCACAGCATCTGCTGGTGGCGGCTGTCGCAACTGCAATTTGTACTGGCAGGGATATATGGCAGGTTTCTATGCCAATAACCAGTGCAACCAGTCATCCGTTGCAAGGACGGCCGCCCAGGCGGCAGGACGTACGGCTTCTGCCGCAGCAGCAGGAAACTGCGGATGCAGCTCCTGTAATACCGGCTGTGGATGTAACAGATGCAATACCGGCTGTGGGTGTGGCAGATGCAATACCGGCTGCGGATGCAGCAGATGCAGCTCCGGTTGCGGATGCCGCATGTGAAGGTCTGACTGCAGCACATGTAATTTGAGGTTATGATGCAGTGAATATAATCCGGAGGATATGATTCGAAGGATAGGATTCGGGGAATCCGGATTATATGACCGGGGCTTCCATGGATGTGGAAGCCCCGACTTCTGCCTGGTGCCAGTCTCCTGTCCGTTTCCAGCCTCCCATCCGTTTCCAGCCTCCAGTCCACGTTCCGTCTCCATACCGCATCCAACCCTATTCATGGCTCAGTTCCCTGGTGCCTGAATCATTCCAGGATTACAGCTACCGGAGCATCAACCGTCATGGTATCCGGCGTTATGGTGCAGTCATATGCCAGCACATGGACACCGGCCCTGGCTGCGGCCCGCAGCGCATCGCCAAATGCGGGGTGGGTGGTGTCATTGGGTCTGAATCCGTGGACTCCTTTCATCTGGATGACAAACAGTACATAGGCCTCATAACCTTCCTGCACCGCCTTCTCCAATCCGTGAAGATGCTTAATCCCCCGCTCAGTGGGCGCGTCCGGGAACATGGCCATGCCATCTGTTTCCAGGGTCACCCCCTTTACCTCCATAAAGGCAGGCCGGGTCCCGCTGCCATTTATCTCATTAAGGGTAAATGCCAGGTCAAACCGGGAATCACCGTGGGTCACCTCGCGCTGCAGACTGTCAGGCGCCCAGCCAGGCAGCCCCGGAATGCTTTCCTGCGCATCCAGCCATTCCCAGGCAGCCCGGTTGGGCGCCTGGGAGTCCATGTTAATCAGGATGCCGCCCTTATATACCCCAATCAGGTCATATTCTGTCTTACGTCCGGTGGCCGCGGCATCCGGATGGTATTCAAGGATTACCTTTACGCCGGGAATTAACAGCTCCCTGCACCGCCCTGTATTTTTCACATGGCAGACAACAGTCTGCCCTTCCAGCTCCACATGGGCTATGAAACGGTTGGGGCGGCTTATGAAGGTTCCGTTTTTTATATGTTGGTAAATCATGGAAGGTTCCTCCTGGTCAAAGTGTATGGATAGCCATCCGGATATGGATCAGGATGGATATCAATTCCTGTAATCCACACATATGTGGTAAAACAGGCGATACTCAATTATATAGAAACCAGCCGGAGGAATCAAGCTGAATCTGCATGAAAGCAGCCATGCCTCATATTAATCTTTTGGAATATATTCAGCCAGATACTTCCGGGCTTCCTCCTGACTCAGGGAAAATCTCTTTACCAGTTTTGCCAGTATCTGTTCCTCTGTCCTATGCTCTTCCAGGTTATCCAGGATGAATGCGGCTATTCCCGCCGCCATTCCCTCTGCTTTCCCTTCTGCCCGTTCCCTATCAAGGATATCACACATAATATCAATTCCCTCCTTCTTCTCCTTCAGCAGCCTGACCCTTGCAGCTAAATGCGGAAATGTCCCAGTCTCATAGTCAGCAGCCGAGTGTACCATATAATCCAGCAGCTCCCTTTGTTCCGGCGTGTCTGCCGCGCCTTCAAAATTAACATATAACTCATGGACCCCATTATTTAAAACGGTTCCGGTTCCATCCACAACCCGGATTATTTCGTTAATTCCTCTGTTCCTTCCAATAAAATCCTTTTTCGTAATATAAATCAGATAAACCTCTGGAATGGATTCAAAATCCGTTCCCTTTTCAAGATAGCTCATGTCAAGGCTGCTTAGGTGATAGCGGACCCGCCGGACATGGTCTTCATCCTCCTGGGGGTGCATTTCCACATTTACCAGACAGCCATTCCTGTCCTCAGCCAGCACATCTAATACCACGGAGCGGTTTTCCACATTGCGGATGGAATATTGGGTTTTCACCGATTTAATCTTCAGTTCCTTCCTGGTAAGGATCTGCACCACTTCCTGGCAGGCATCTATATCCTCTACTGTTTTACCAAAGAATATATCGCTTGTCAGATTGAACTGGCTGACCTTTTGCCGCTTTTCCTCATAGCTTTCCAGCCTGCTTTCACTGCGTCCTACTTTTTCCTGCATAAATTCCTCTCTTTCGTTCTTATGCAGGAACAGGTCTGCCTCCTATCCTGCATGTTTGTCATAAATGGGTTTTAAAGCAAGATACGGGTTTAACCTAGATAGGCCATATAGAATAATTGAGATGTATTGCTTTGGCTTCATTGTAGCATATCTCCCCGATGGCTGCAAGCGTTCCGAATTTCAGTTGCGCCAGCCAGTGAAATGTGTTAATATTTCAATAATAAATGTGAACATAATATAAAAGCGAGGACAAGAGTATGGGATTAACCTATCAGAGTACAAGGGGCGGTGAAGCAGGTGTGCCGGCATCCATGGCCATCCTGAAGGGACTGGCAAAGGACGGCGGCCTGTTCATGCCCACAGAGATACCAAAGCTTGACGTGCCCATGGAGAAGCTTGGGACCATGACCTACCAGGAAACAGCCTACGAGGTCATGAAGCTGTTCCTTACGGATTACAGTCCCGGGGAACTTAAGGACTGTATAGCAAAGGCCTACGACAGCAAATTCGACACAGAAGAGATTGCGCCCCTGGCAAAGGCCGACGGCGCATATTTCCTGGAGCTATATCACGGAAGCACCATAGCCTTTAAGGACATGGCCCTTTCCATCCTGCCCCATCTCATGACAACGGCGGCTAAGAAGAACCAGGTGGACAAGGAAATCGTGATACTGACAGCCACCTCCGGCGACACGGGAAAGGCGGCCATGGCTGGCTTTGCCGACGTGCCTGGCACCCGTATCATTGTATTTTATCCAAAGGACGGGGTCAGCAAGGTACAGGAACTCCAAATGCGCACCCAGAAGGGAGCCAACACCAGCGTGGTGGCAATCCACGGCAACTTTGACGATGCCCAGACCGGTGTGAAGAAGCTGTTTGGGGACAAGTCCCTGGAGGCTTTACTGGATTCCAGGGGCTTCCAGTTCTCGTCCGCCAATTCCATCAATATCGGCAGGCTGGTCCCGCAGATTGTTTATTATGTATATGCCTATGCCAGGCTTCTGGCCAATGAGGAGATTGCGGATGGCGAGCAGATTAATGTGGTGGTCCCGACAGGCAACTTCGGCAATATCCTGGCAGCCTACTTTGCAAAACGCATGGGCGTCCCGGTTAAGACACTGATCTGCGCGTCCAATGACAATAAGGTGCTGTATGATTTCTTTACAACGGGAACCTATGACAGGAAGAGGGATTTCATCCTCACCAATTCCCCATCCATGGATATCCTGATTTCCAGCAATCTGGAGCGCCTGATTTATCTGAGCACCGGCTGTGACGCCGGGGCCAGCGCGGCTTTGATGCAGGATTTATCCGAGAAGGGGAGCTATACCGTCACAGAGGATATGAAGGCATTCATGTCCGATTTCGCAGGCGGCTTTGCAACCCAGGAGGAAAATGCTGCCACCATCAAGAGGATATTTGACAGCACCGGTTACCTGATTGACACCCATACGGGCGTTGCGGCCACGGTATATGAAGCCTACAGGGCGGAAAGCGGCGACAGGGTAAAGACCGTCATCGCCTCCACGGCAAGTCCCTACAAGTTCTCTGACAGCGTAATGGAAGCAATTGCCGGACCTGAAAGCATCAGGGACAAAGACGGATTTGAGGTGGTAGACGCCTTAAGCAGCCTGTCCGGAGTGGATGTCCCGGCCGCGGTTGAGGAAATCCGCCACGCGCCGATCCGCCACAACACAGAGTGCGATGTGGATAAAATGGAAGAAGCGGTAAAAGCTATTCTTGGAATCTGATTCATGGTTCCGATGCGGCACGAATCATAAATTACAAAAAAACATCTTCCTTTTTGTTCGCAGCTGCGATATAATAGGTGAGATAGTTAATAAAATAACAAACTTTATAAGGAGGGTATCAAATGTTAGTTTCAGCAAAAGAGATGCTTGACAAGGCTAGGGAAGGCAAGTATGCAGTTGGACAGTTTAACATCAATAACCTTGAGTGGACCAAGTCCGTGCTGCTGACAGCAGAAGAACTCAAATCTCCGGTTATCCTGGGCGTATCCGAGGGCGCAGGAAAGTATATGACAGGCTTTAAGACAGTATCTGCCATGGTGAAGGCCATGATGGAAGAACTGAACATCACGGTTCCGGTTGCCCTGCATCTGGACCACGGCTCATACGAGGGCTGCTATAAATGTATCAAGGCAGGCTTTACCTCCATCATGTTCGATGGCTCCCATTATCCAATTGAGGAGAACATTGAGAAGACCAAGGAACTGGTTAAGATTGCACATAACATGGGACTGTCCCTGGAAGCTGAGGTTGGCTCCATCGGCGGTGAGGAAGACGGCGTTGTGGGTCTTGGCGAGTGCGCGGATCCCAATGAGTGCAAGGCCATTGCTGACCTGGGAATCGACTTCCTGGCAGCAGGCATCGGCAATATCCACGGCAAATATCCGGAGAACTGGCCAGGCCTGCGCTTCGACGTGCTGGAGAATGTGAAAGCGGCTGTAGGCGACATGCCTCTGGTCCTTCACGGCGGAACCGGCATCCCTGAGGATATGATTAAGAAGGCAATCAGCCTGGGCGTTGCCAAGATTAATGTTAACACGGAGTGCCAGTTAACCTTTGCGGCAGCTACCAGGGAGTACATCGAGGCCGGTAAGGACCAGAGCGGCAAGGGCTTTGACCCAAGGAAGCTGCTGGCTCCGGGCGCAGATGCAATCAAGGCAACTGTAAAAGAAAAGATGGAATTATTCGGTTCTGTTGGCAAGGCTTAATTCCTGAGATATTAAGACAGCTTAATAATGCTTATTAGAATAAAAATCATGTTTTCCTGAAAAACTGCTTGCAATTTCAAAGGAAATGGTTTATTTTAATAAAGAACAAAGGTGTTCTCTCTCAAGGGGAGAGCACCTTTTTGTTATATATCCGGCCGGATTGAATAAAATTACGGGAAATGGTATCTGGATTTAGACAGGATGACAGGATTTTGGAAAAAGGAAGCGGAAGCCCGGAAAAGGAAGAACCCAAAAGGAAGAATCAAAAAGGAAGAATCAAAGAGAGGATGGAAGAATCTATGAGCGATGTATTGAATGTATCTGAGATATTCGGGAAAAATGTGTTCAATGATGCGGTGATGAAGGACCGTCTGCCTAAAAATGTTTATAAGAAGCTGAAAAAGACAGTGGAAGACGGTGCGGAACTGGATCCCAGTATTGCGGATGTGGTGGCGCACGCCATGAAGGACTGGGCAATTGAGAGGGGGGCCACCCACTATACCCACTGGTTCCAGCCTCTGACCGGCGTGACAGCTGAGAAGCATGATTCCTTTATCTCTGCCCCAAGCGATGGCAAGGTAATCATGGAATTCTCCGGCAAGGAGCTGATTAAGGGTGAGCCGGATGCATCCTCCTTCCCATCAGGCGGCCTGCGCGCCACCTTTGAGGCCAGGGGGTACACGGTCTGGGATTGTACCTCCCCTGCGTTCTTAAGGGAGGACGCCATCGGCGTCACCCTTTGCATCCCCACCTCCTTCTGTTCTTATAAAGGCGAGTCCCTGGATAAAAAGACGCCCCTGCTGCGCTCCATGCAGGCGGTGAACGAGCAGGCCTTAAGGATCCTCAGACTTTTTGGCAACACAACCGCCAAAAGGGTTGCGCCGTCCGTGGGGGCGGAGCAGGAATACTTCCTGGTTGACCGTGAAAAATATTTACAGCGCAAGGACCTGATTTACACCGGACGCACCCTGTTCGGCGCCATGCCTCCCAAGGGGCAGGAGCTGGAGGACCATTACTTTGGCGCCATCCGCGAGAGGATCGGTTCCTACATGAACGATGTGAATAAAGAGCTTTGGAAGCTGGGCGTCCCGGCCAAGACACAGCACAACGAGGTTGCCCCTGCACAGCACGAACTGGCCCCCATATATGAGGGCGTGAACCAGGCAGTGGACCACAACCAGATTGTAATGGAGACACTGAAAAAGGTGGCTGGCCGCCATGGCATGGCATGCCTTCTCCATGAGAAGCCATTTGCAGGCGTCAACGGTTCAGGAAAGCATAACAACTGGTCCCTGACAGCGGATGACGGCACCAACCTTTTAAACCCGGGCGACACGCCTCATGAGAACATCCAGTTCCTTCTGGTGCTGGCATGTATCATCAAGGCAGTGGACCTCCACGCAGACCTTTTGCGGGAGTCGGCGGCCGATGTGGGCAATGACCACAGGCTGGGCGCCAACGAAGCGCCGCCTGCCATCATTTCCATCTTCCTGGGAGAGCAGCTGGAGGACGTGATTGACCAGCTGTGCAGCACAGGAGAAGCAACCCACTCCAAGAAGGGCGGCACCTTAAGGACCGGGGTTGACATCCTTCCTGACCTGGATAAGGATGCCACGGACAGGAACAGGACCTCGCCCTTTGCATTTACAGGCAACAAGTTTGAGTTCCGTATGGTGGGTTCCTCGGATTCCATCGCAAGCCCCAACACCGTGCTGAACACCATTGTGGCGGAAGCGTTCAAGGAAGCTGCCGATAAGCTGGAAAAGGCCGACGACTTCGACATGGCGGTCCATGACATGATTAAGGAAATGCTGGCAGCCCACAGAAGGGTCATCTTCAATGGAAACGGCTACTCTGACGAATGGGTTGCAGAGGCAGAGAAGAGGGGCCTTCCAAACATCAGGTCCATGGTGGAGGCCATCCCTGCCCTGACAACGGATAAGGCGGTGAAGCTGTTCGAGGCCTTCGGCGTGTTCACCAGGGCGGAGCTTGAATCAAGGGCTGAGGTTGAATATGAGAACTTTTCCAAGGCCATCAACATAGAAGCCAGGACCATGTACGATATGGCAAGCAAGTCCATTATCCCGGCAGTCATCAGATACACCACACAGCTGGCGGCATCCATTTCAGCGGTCAAGGGCGCCTGCCCGGAGGCGGATGTGAGCACACAGACAGGACTTCTCATGGAGACCTCCGGCCTGCTGTCCGATATGAAGGCGGCGGTATCCAGGCTGGCTGAGGTGACGGAGAAGGCAGCCTGCGCGGATGGCGGGATTGCCCAGGCAACCGCCTATCACAGCGAGGTGGTTCCGGCCATGGAGGCTTTAAGGGCGCCGGTGGATAAGCTGGAGATGATTGTGGATAAGGAATTGTGGCCCATGCCCAGCTACGGCGATCTGATTTTTGAAGTATAGGCTGGCTGCCGCCGCATCCTGTATGTTGCAGATTGGCAGCATAGGCTGGCCGTTGCAGCATCAGGCATGTGACAGATTGGCAGCATAGGCTGGCCGCCGCAGTATCAGATATGTGGCAGATTGGCAGCTGTCAGGTTAAGGGGAAATGAGTATTAGGATATATTATTCATTTGAAAATGGGGTCTTCTGTCATGGAACGGAGGCCCCTTTTTCATGCCCTTTCCATGTAGTCCTGATCCGGCTTGCATTTTCCGGTAGATGTGCTATAATGTTCATATATTTTGATTAAATACATATTTTGAACATAAATGGGACGGAAGCGAGGATTTGTATTGATGGACAGACATGGACTTGTGTGCAGGACAGTGCTGGAGCAGCCGGATATCACCCAGAGGGAGATGGCGCAAAAGCTTAAGGTATCCCTGGGGACCGTTAACGGGCTTATTAAGGAGTGCATCGGAAAGGGATACATTGCGGAGCGCACGGACGGCGGGGGCGGCTCCGGGTGGGAGCTTACAGGGGAAGGACGGCGTCTTTTGGAAGGGTATAAGGTGGACGGTGCATTAATCATAGCGGCCGGGTTTGGCTCCAGGTTCGTTCCCCTGACATTTGAAACCCCCAAGGGGCTTCTGGAGGTATTCGGGGAGCGCATGATAGAACGCCAGATATGCCAGCTCCATGAGGTGGGAATCACGGATATCACCATAGCGGTGGGGTATCTGAAGGAAAAGTTTGAATATCTTATGGATAAATATGATGTAAAGCTTCTATATAATCCTGAGTATTCGGACAAGAACACCTTGGCAACCATCTACAGGTCCAGGAAGGTCTTAAAAGGGCGGAACATATATGTGCTGGCCTCCGACAACTGGATGAGGGAGAACATGTACCACGCATATGAATGCGGGGCATGGTACAGCGCTGCCTATCAGGACGGCGAGACCAAGGAGTGGTGCCTTTCCTTTAACAAGAGGGGGCGCATCACGGACGTGAAGATAGGCGGACGGGACCAGTGGGTCATGTACGGGCCGGCCTATTTTTCCAGGGAGTTCTCCGCGCGGTTCCTTCCTGTGCTGGAGGCCTATTACAAAAGCCCGGGCACGGAACAGTTCTACTGGGAACAGGTATACGTGGACATGCTCTCAGGCGAGGCCAGGCGCCGCCTGGAACAGGAGGATGGGGAGCTGCTTAACGAGGCCGTGAGGGCCAGCGGCCTGTCCCCCGCCCATTGGGATGAGATTGAAATGGATGCAAACCGCCAGCCCGACAATCAGGTGTATGAGTTCGAGAACCTGGAAGAACTGCGCTTATTCGACCCCAGGTATCAGAACCACTCCGACAACGCGGCCATGAAGCTGGTGGCCGAGGTATTTAAGGTGCCTGAATCCCAGATTAAGGATATACGCTGCCTGAAGTCCGGCATGACCAATAAGTCCTTCCTGTTCAAGGTAGGGGAGCGCCACTGTATCTGCCGCATCCCTGGTCCGGGCACAGAGCTTCTTATTAACAGGAAGCAGGAAAAACAGGTTTATGACGCCGTGGCCTGCCTTGGTATTACCGAGCATGTGATTTATATGAACGACCGGACCGGTTACAAGATAGCCGAGTATTACGAGGGGGCCAGGAATGCAGACGCCTCGGACTGGTCCGACATGGACCGGTGCATGGAAATGGTGCGCAGGCTCCATCAGTCAGGCATCACGGTGGGACATGATTTTGACATCCGGGAACGGATTGATTTTTATGAAAAGCTGTGCAGCAGCCATGGCGGCATCCTGTTCGAGGACTACCAGGAGGTGCGGGGGTGGATGGACTGGCTCATGGACCGCATGGACGCCATGGACCGCCCCAAATGCCTGAGCCATATTGACGCCAATGTGGATAACTTCCTGTTCCTCGGGGACGGCGGTGTAAAACTTCTGGACTGGGAGTATGCCGGCATGTGCGATCCCATCATGGATGTGTCCATGTGCGCTATCTACTCTTACTATGATGAGGCGGACATGGAGAAGCTTCTGGCCATTTACCTTCAGAGGGAACCTACAAAAGACGAGTATTTTGCCGTCTATGCATATGCTGCCCTGGGCGGTTTCCTGTGGAGCCTGTGGGCTGTATACAAGAGTGCGCTGGGAGATGAATTCGGAGAGTACACCATCATCATGTACCGGTACGCAAAGAAATATTATAGGAAATTACGGAAATTGTAATAAAAATGTTATCAAAAGCATATGGGATTGTGCTATAATCAAAAATATGTGGAAAACTGGGGAATATTGTCCCCAACTGGATATAAGAGGCGAGGAGGATGACACATGGGACATAAAAGGTACTGGACAGCTGTCGCAGCAGCCGGTATGATTGGGGCCATGGCATTGGGGAGCGCATTTACCAGCTATGCCGCCGGCAGCTGGACAAAATCAAATGACAACTGGACCTATGTCGACAACGGCCAGGTATACACAGGATGGCTGCAGACCAGTGAGGGATGGTATTACATGGACCCGTCCACTGGTTATATGACAAAGGATTTCAAACAGATTGACGGTAAGTGGTATTTCTTTAAGCCCAGCGGCATCATGGCAACGGGCTGGGTGAACCCGGAAGAAGGCAAGTGGTACTACCTGCTGAATGACGGAACCATGGTAACCGGCTGGCTGAAAATCAGCAATGGAACCACCAGCGACTTTTATTTCATGCGCGGTAACGGGACCATGGCAACGGGCTGGCGCGAGATGGACGGGGCCTGGTACTATTTCCAGAGCAACGGCAAGTGCGTCGTGAATTCCTGGGCACAGATTAAGGACAATTGGTACCTGTTCGGCACGGACGGCAAGATGATGACCGGATGGGCCAAGGTGGACAAGGATTATTTCTACCTGAACACGGACGGGCGCATGCTGATTGGATGGCTCAGTGACAGCGACGGCAACAAGTACTACATGGATATGAGTAATGGTAAGATGTCCACGGGCTGGAAGCAGATTGATGGCTCATGGTATTATTTTAACAGCAACGGCCATATGATGACTGGCTGGATTCAGCTGGACGGCAAGTATTACTATCTGAACCCTGCCAATGAAGGAAGGATGATTGCAGGCACCACGGCAACCATCAACGGAACGCAGTACACCTTTGACGCCAGCGGCATATGCCAGAACGCCGGCGGTGTATCGGCCCAGACTCCGGGTACTGTTAACAACAGTTCCACCGGCACAAGCGGCGGTCCGGGCGCGTCAGGCGGTTCCTCAGGCATCAGCAGCAACGGACCTGGCGGCACGTCCGGTGGGACTCCCGGAAGCAGTTCCGGAAATAATTCCACAAGCAACTCGCCTGGCGGAAGCTCCTCAGGGAGCCTGCAGGCCGGAAGGACAGACGGACCAGGCTGACGGTAAATCAGATCATGATACGGGGGATGTCACAGCGGACGGCTGAGCATCCCCCGTATTTTTATATAAGGAGAAATGTATGAAAAACAAGATGCACATGATAAGACGCTGCCAGGCACTTGCCATGGCGGGAATCATAAGCGCGGGCACCATTCTTCCCGCGGGCACCGCACTGGCCATCGGACCGGGCGAGACATCGGCCCCGGTTGTCTCATCACCAGGCCCCGGAGGCCCCGGGCAGCCCGCCGCGGGTACCACCGGAAGCACGGGAAATACGGGAGCGGCTTCCTCAGGCTCTTCCACGACCAACCCCAATGCCTGGAAAAAGGTAAATGGCACATACCAGATGCCGGACGGCACATCCATCAGCAGCGTGTTGTTCAGGGGAATCGACGTATCCAGGTGGCAGGGGGATATTAACTGGGGCCAGGTGGCTGCGGACGATGTGTCCTTTGTCATGCTGGGAACCCGCTCCAAGGGCGCGGTGGACCCATATTTCCACAGGAACATACAGCAGGCCAGCGCGGCAGGGGTTAAGGTGGGGGTCTATATCTATTCCCTTGCCACCACGCCGGAGATGGCGGTGGACGAGGCGAATTTTGTCCTGGACCTGATCCACGATTATCCGGTATCCTATCCGGTTGCATTTGACATGGAGGACTCCACCCAGGGCGCCCTGTCAAAGGATGAACTGGCGGCAATCGCCAATGCGTTCTGCGGGCGTATATCCGAAGCAGGCTATTATCCTATCATTTATGCCAATGACAACTGGCTGGCCAACAAATTAGACATGGGCAAGATGAATTATCCTGTTTGGGTTGCCCGTTACTCCGCAAAACCGGCATATCAGAACCCGGTCATGTGGCAGGCCACCAGTACGGGCGCGGTCAACGGGATCAGCGGGAATGTGGACATTGATTTCCAGTTTAAGGATTTTACAACGGTGATTCCAGGCAATACCTGGAGGACCATCCAGGGAAAGACCTATTATTACCAGAACTACGTAAAACAGAAGAACAGCTGGATTGACGACGGCACGGGCTGGTTCTACATGGATGGGGACGGCCTTGCATCCAGGGGCTGGCTTACCCTTTCAGATAAGAGATATTACCTGGATGACAGTACGGGCCGCATGATAACGGGCTGGAAGTCCGACAACAGCAAGTGGTATTACTTTGGCAGTTCAGGCGCCCTGTCCAAGGGCTGGATAGATGATAAGGGAACCTGGTACTATGCTGACAGCCAGGGCGTGATGCAGACCGGATGGCTGGACGACAACGGAAGAAGATACTTCCTGGAGAACTCAGGAGCCATGGCCAAGGGCTGGACCAACCAGAACGGAACGTGGTATTATCTGGATAACACAGGCGTCCTGTCCAAGGGCTGGATTAACGACAACGGAACCTGGTACTATGCCGACGGTCAGGGGGCCATGCAGACCGGATGGCTGGAGGATGCCGGGGAGAAATACTACCTCAGGGGTTCAGGCGCCATGGCAACCGGCTGGCGCGAGATGGACGGCGCATGGTATTACTTTGAAGGCTCAGGCCGTATGGCAAAGGGCATGATTGATGTAAACGGCCTCCATTACTATATGGATCCATCCACCGGCAGGATGGCGGCAAACACCGTGGTTGACATCAATGGGACCAGCTATCAGGCCGGCCCTGACGGTGTGCTGGGCCAGGTACAGGAAAATGCAGGCGGCCAGGACGGCGCCGGGGGCCAGCCGGGAGATGGTGCCCAGGGCGGCGGAAGCGCCCAGCCGGGAGATAGTGCCCAGGGTGGCAATTCCCAGGCAGGAAGCGCTCAGCCAGGAAGCGCCCAGCCAGGAAGCGTCCAGCCGGGCAGCACACAGCCGGGCAGTGCCCAACCGGGCGGCAGCGCCCAGTCCGGCAATGCCCAGGCCGGTACCGCACCGGGCGAAAGCCAGTCCGGCCAGACGCAGGGCAGTTCCCCCAGCGGGAAATCCGGCGGCCCAGGGGTAGTCATTACTCCGGTGGGATAGGGATACGGTGACATACACATGAAATGACTCGAAAAGCAGTGTCCGTGAAGGACGCCATGACGGGGTGGATTCTTGCTATGATGCAGGAATCCACCCCGTTTCAGAATCCCATGCATTTTTCCTTCCACTCCTGACATATACTGGATAGATAAAGGGCATCAGGTGAAAGAGGGCATAAGGTGAAACTGGGAAATAAAGTAAAACTTCTGGCTGTTGTCTGTGCGGCGGACGTGATTCTTCTTGGGGGACTGTGCCGTACTGTCCTGGGAAACCGGCCGGTCCATGCCGCGGCAGGGAATGGGGCGTGGGTCCAGGAGGGCGGGGAGACCATGGAGCGGGCCAAAGGGCTTGAGGGCAAATGCGTGGCCCTTACATTTGACGACGGTCCCCATAAGGAGTATACCGCCCAGCTGCTGGACGGTCTGAAGGAAAGGGGCGTCAGGGCCACATTTTTCCTGATGGGACAGAACATAGAGGGCAATGAAGAGCTGGTGAAGCGGATGCATGATGACGGCCATCTGATTGGAAACCACAGCTTCAGCCATGTCCAGCTGACCAAGGCCGGGGCCAGGTCCGTGTGCCAGGCCGTGGACAGGACCAGCATGATGATAGAGGACATAACCGGGGAACGGCCGCAATACATGAGGCCGCCCTTTGGGGACTGGAATGAGGAACTGGAGTGCGACGTGGGCATGACCACGGTGCTGTGGTCCGTGGATTCCCTGGACTGGAAACTGAGGAATAAGAATAAGATTGTGAAACGGGTCTTGAAAGATGTGGAGGATGGGGATATTATATTAATGCATGATATTTTTCCCACTTCGGTACAGGCTGCGCTGGAACTGGTTGACACGCTTACCAGGCAGGGATATACTTTTGTTACGGTTGATGAACTGCTGATTGATTGAGATAGGACACGGCAGAAAGGGTAAGACGATGGATTTATTTGATTATATGAGAGAGAACACCATGGAGACAGAATCCCCGCTGGCTTCCAGGCTCAGGCCCAGGACCCTGGATGAGGTGGTGGGGCAGCAGCATATAGTGGGCGTGGATAAACTGCTTTACCGGGCAATCAAGGCGGATAAGCTGGGATCCATTATTTTCTATGGCCCTCCCGGCACGGGAAAGACCACCCTGGCCAAGGTGATTGCCAATACCACCAGCGCGGATTTCAAGCAGATCAATGCCACGGTTGCCGGCAAGAAGGACATGGAGGAAGTGGTTAAGGGCGCCAAGGATAATATGGGCATGTATGGCAGGAAGACCATATTGTTCGTGGATGAGATCCACCGCTTTAATAAGGGGCAGCAGGATTATCTCCTGCCCTTTGTGGAGGACGGCACACTGATCCTTATCGGGGCCACCACGGAGAATCCGTATTTTGAGGTGAATGGGGCCTTGCTGTCGCGTTCCAGGATTTTTGAACTTAAGCCGCTGGAGAAGGAGGATATCAGGGAGCTGATACACAGGGCGGTGTATGATAAGGAACGGGGCATGGGGGCTTACGACCCGGTGATTGATGAGGATGCCGCTGATTTCCTGGCAGATACGGCCAACGGGGACGCCAGGGCGGCGCTTAACGCAGTGGAACTTGGCGTCCTGACAACGGAACGCGCAGAAGACGGTAAGATACATATTAATCTGGCAGTGGCCCAGGAATGCATCCAGAAGCGGGTGGTGCGGTATGATAAGAATGGGGACAACCACTATGACACGGTTTCTGCATTCATCAAGAGCATGCGCGGTTCGGACCCGGATGCGGCTGTCTATTACCTGGCCCGGATGCTCTATGCAGGGGAGGATATCAAATTCATTGCCAGAAGGATAATGATATGCGCGTCAGAGGATGTGGGCAACGCGGATCCCCAGGCATTGGTGGTGGCTGTGAATGCGGCCCAGGCCGTGGAGCGGATCGGGCTTCCGGAAGCCCAGATCATCCTGTCCCAGGCAGTGACCTATGTTGCCACCGCGCCAAAGAGCAATGCGGCCTGCATGGCTGTATTCAAGGCCATGGATGCAATCAGGGACCAGAGGACCATGCCGGTTCCGGTCCATCTGCAGGATAAGCATTATAAGGGAGCTGAGAAGCTGGGGCACGGGGCAGGATATAAGTATGCGCATGATTATCCCAAGCACTATGTAAAACAGCAGTACCTGCCTGACGGTATGGAGGGGGCGGTGTTCTATGAACCTTCAGATAATGGCTATGAAGCCCGTATAAAAACCCATATGAGCTGGCTGACAAACTAAAATTATTTCAATTTTCACTTTACATTCCGTAATATTCGTGTATATAATAGGGCTATACATAGATTGGCTGACAGTTTTCTTATGCTGTCAGCAGTCTGTTAGTCCCAAGCAATTCGCAAATCTGGAATAAACCCCGAATTTGATTGAACATAAGATAATACCCCCGAGTGTTGGAAATAGACCATCAGTCTGTCTTGACGGATGAGTTGATTAATATTGGATAAGGAGAGATACTATGCGGGAAAAATTGCAGACACTTCCTCTTGCAGAATTAAAGGAAATGGCTAGAAACCAGGGTATCAAAGGAATCAGCAGCCTGCGCAAGGCTGAGATCATCGACCTGCTCTGCGAGGCGGCAGAGAAGAACCCGGAAGTAAAGCCAACTGAAATCAGAAAAGAGGAAAGACGCCAGGCGCCGGACAATGCCCAGCCCAGGCAGGAGACTGTGAAGCCCAGACAGGATAATGCCCAGACCAGGCAGGATAACATCCAGTCCAGACAGGACAATGCCCAGTCCAGACAGGACAATGCCCAGTCCAGGCAGGATAACATCCAGCCCAGACAGGATAATACCCAGTCCAGGCAGGACACCATCCAGTCCAGGCCCCAGGAATCCCAGGACAGACAGGAAAGCCGTAACCAGGAGCCAAGACGTAACACCAACCGGTCTTACGAGAATAATAAATATTCAGCTAACAAGTCCCAGCAGAACAGGCCCCATACCAATTACAGCCAGAACCAGGGGGCGAACCAGCAGTCAGAAGGCGGCGAGCGCGCTTCCAGGAATGACTCCAGGACCGATTCCAGGGCGGAGGGCAGGAGCGATACGACGGGTCTGTCCAACCAGGATATGGCAGAACTGGACAGCGGGATTGAAGCCAATGGTATCCTGGAGGTAATGCCTGATGGATTCGGATTCATCCGGTGTGAGAACTTCCTGCCGGGTGAGAACGACGTGTATGTGGCGCCGTCGCAGATCCGCCGCTTTAATTTGAAGACCGGTGATATCATTGCAGGCAACAGAAGGGTCAAATCAGCCACTGAAAAGTTTGCAGCCCTTCTTTATATCAAGACGGTGAACGGATATCCTTTAAGCGCTACGGAGACAAGACCTAATTTTGAGGATTTAACGCCCATCTTCCCTAACCAGCGCCTGCATATGGAGATGCCTGGCGTGAAGACATCCGTTGCCATGCGCGTACTGGACCTTCTGTCACCCATCGGTAAGGGACAGCGCGGAATGATCGTATCCCCGCCAAAGGCAGGTAAGACCACCCTGTTAAAGCAGGTGGCCAAGGCCATTACCACCAACCATCCGGACATGCATCTGATGATCCTCCTGATTGACGAGCGCCCGGAGGAAGTGACGGACATCAGGGAGGCGATTGTAGGCCCCAATGTGGAAGTAATCTACTCCACCTTTGACGAACTGCCAGAGCGCCATAAAAGGGTTTCGGAGATGGTGGCGGAGCGCGCCAAACGCCTGGTGGAACACGGCCGGGATGTCATCATACTCTTAGACAGCATCACACGCCTTGCAAGGGCATATAACCTGACGGTTGCGCCCAGCGGCCGTACCCTTTCCGGCGGTCTTGACCCGGCGGCCCTTCATATGCCCAAGCGGTTTTTCGGCGCTGCCCGCAACATGCGTGAAGGCGGAAGCCTGACCGTGCTGGCAACTGCGCTGGTGGATACCGGAAGCCGTATGGATGATGTTGTATACGAGGAATTTAAGGGAACCGGCAACATGGAGCTGGTCCTGGACAGGAAGCTGTCAGAGAAACGTATCTTCCCTGCCATTGACATCCTTAAGTCAGGTACGAGAAGGGATGACCTTCTGCTGACCAGGGAAGAGGCAGAGGCGGTGGATATCATACACAAAGCAACAAACTCCATGAAGCCCGAGGACGCCGTGGAAAAGATACTGGATCTGTTCGCAAGGACCAGGAACAACAGGGAGTTTGTGGAGAACGCCAAGAGAATCAGGTTTTATTAGGGCGTGTTTGAAAATTCATTCCCGCCATCTGCACGCCCCACTTCGTGGCAAATCTGGCCCCAATTCGGTCAACGTAGCCCGCTACGCCTCCCTCATCGGGACCAGATTTCCCACAAAGTGGGACGTACATCTGACGGAAAGCAATTTTCAAACACACCCGGGCGTATTTGTGCCGCAGCGTCAGGCGGAAGCATTTTTCTCTTTTAACAGGTCGCGGATTTCGGCCAGAAGTTCCTCCTGGGTGGGACCGGCAGGCGCGGGCGCCTCTTCCTTTTTCTCTTCCTCATGGCGAAGGCGTGAACTGATGGCGGCAACGGTCTTGATCATGAAGAACATGCAGGCCCCGATGATAATAAAATCAAGGACATTTTGAAGGAAGCTGCCATACAGTATGGCGGCTTCTGCTTTTACCACCTCGCCGCCAGCCTTTACTTCCGGGCTGAGCACGTATTTGAGCGTATTGAAGCTGGCCCCGCCCGTGAGGGCGCCGAGGATTGGCATCAGGATGTCATTTACAAGGGATGTGACAATCTTGCTGAACGCGCCGCCTATGATGACGCCCACAGCCATGTCGATGATGTTGCCTTTCAGTATGAACGCTTTGAATTCTTTCATTACATTGTTCAGGTTACTCATTTTGTAATCCTCCTATCATTTGTAGTTTCATGTGTTCTATTGTAGTGCTCCATCCAGCCGGCAAATTGTTAATAATTTATCATTCTTAATCCATATCCTTCCCCGTGTAAGGCGCGGTCATTTCTAAAATCCTATGACTCCAGGTCTGACTTGAGAAGTTCGTTGTATTTATCAATAATCCTGTAAAATGCATCCACATCCGCCTGGCCGCATTGTTCAATCAGATAAGATGTGGTCTGGGTGATGTCGGCCACGTCATATGCCTTGTGGACACTGGAAAGCCTCTGGCCTTTATCCGTCACATAGAGGCAGACGGATTTCTCGTTGTTCTCCTTGAAGCGCTTCTCAACGTATCCGGAATCCACCAGCCGTTTGATGACCTGTGAGATGGCGCTTTTGCTTTTGTGCCACAGCTTTGACAGTTCCGTGGCAGTGATTCCCGGGCAGTCGTCGATGTATGTAAGGGTGTGTATCTCCATCATATTAAAATGTTCATTCTCATAGGTGTGATGGGCATAGATGTAATTGTGATATAGAATGACGAATTCATACAATGTATTCGCCCTTACATTCAGCTTCTGGTACGCGCTGTTGATATCTGTAAGATGGCTCATATGGGTATTGGCTCCTGTTCTTATATAATGTCTGTACATGTTATAGTAACATATCTGGAAAAGGGCTTCAATGCTTTATTTTAACCAAAACAGGAAAAATAGTAAAGTTATAGAACAATATTGAAAAAATATAGTCGTTTTAATGTGCAGAATGCCCTTGTTATTAAAAAAAATACAAAGTATATTGACATTATGCACCAAGTATTTTATAATATAGTTTATCAAGTGAACAATATTTAAAAGCTTGCTTACGCTTGGGAAAGGATGGTATGAAAGATGGACTTTGAGAAGTTCTGTAGGGAGAATTGTGTGGAACGCCGGGGTACCGGTACACTGAAGTGGGATTCACTCCAGGAGATTTTTGGGGATGCAGACCTGCTTCCGCTGTGGGTGGCTGATATGGAGATACAGTCCCCGGCTGTTGTCAGGGAGGCGCTGACAGAGCGTGTGAAGCACGGTGTTTTTGGCTATGGGAAGGTGGAGGATGAATACTTTGATTCTTTCTTTGCATGGCAGAAGAAGCATCATAATGTAGAACTTGCCAAGGAGAACGTCCGCTTTGCCACTGGGGTTGTGGGTTCCCTGTACGCGGCGGTAAGGGCCTATACCAAGGAGGAGGCATCTGTAATCATCTGTCCTCCTGTGTATTATCCATTCTATGATGCTATTTTAAATACAGGAAGGAAGCTTGTGACATGCGAGCTTGACAACGACCATGGATATTACAGCCTGGATTTTGAGAAGTTTGAAAAGGAAATCGTTGATAACAAGGTAGAGATGTTCATCCTGTGCTCCCCTCATAACCCGGTAAGCCGCGTATGGTCTGAGGAAGAACTGGATACCATGTTCTCCATCTGCCGTAAGCATGGGGTGCTGGTTGTTTCGGATGAAATCCATCAGGACTTTACATACGAAGGGAAGCCTTTTGTGTCCTCTGCATGTGTGAAGGGCGGGGAATACAAGGATATCCTGATTACCCTGAACTCCGGCTCCAAGACCTTTAACCTGGCCGGACTCATCCATTCCCATGTCATTATTTTTGACGGGAAGCTGATGGAAGCGTATGATGCCTACATTAAGGGTATCGGCTCCCCTGAAGTGAACCTGATGGGTATCACCGGTATGGGCGCTGCTTTCAGGGGCGGGGAAGAGTGGCTTTCGGATGTCAAGGCCCTGATCCTTCACAACTACGATTATATGAAGCAGGAATTTGCCAGGGAACTGCCTGAGGTCATTGTTACGCCTCTGGAGGGAACCTATCTGTCATGGATTGATCTTAAGGGCTATGTGCCGGGAGATGAGACAGCCAGGTTCATCCAGGATAAGTGCAGGCTGGCCTGTGATGTGGGTGAGTGGTTCAGCGTCATGGCACAGGGATACATCCGTATCAACCTTGCCACAGATACAAAGAATATTAAAACTGCAGTTGCAAGCATCATCAATAACATCAAAGAAAGGTTGGGGGAATAAATGGCTGTCACTATCAGTGTAATCTGTTTTTTGGCGTATCTGGGATTCTTGTTTTATTTAGGAAAAAAAGGAAAATCTTTTAATGTGCGTGTTGTGGCCGGTCTGTTCGGCGGTATTATATTTGGCGCAATCTTAAAGTCAGTGGCTGACGATGCGGCTGTTTCCGAGAGCCTGCGCTGGATCAGCCTGGTGGGGACCGCATATACCAAGCTTTTGAAAATGATGGTCATCCCGTTGATTTTCGTATCCATCGTGTGTGCCATCATCAACCAGAAGTCTGGTAAGAACCTTGGTAAGATTACAGCCCTTGTGCTGGTAATCCTTCTGTCAACAGCGGCAGTCGCAGCGGTTGTGGGCGGCGTTACGGCCCAGACCTTCGGCGTCAGCGCAGAGGGACTGGAGATTGGCGAGGCCGAGACACAGAAGACGGCCCAGCTGGAGGAAAAGGCCCAGGAGGGACTTTCCATTGAGAATACCATCATTGATATCATTCCGTCCAACCCAATCTATGCCCTGACCGGACAGGGAAGCAATGCAACCCTTTCCGTGGTGCTGTTCGCGGCATTCCTTGGAATCGGCGTCATCGGGGTGCGGACCTATGCCCCGGAACAGGCGGAGTTCTTCAGTAAAATGATGAACTCGCTAAATACCCTGGTGGTGGAAGTGGTCATGATGATCATCATGCTGACTCCGTTCGGCATCTTCTCATTGATGACCAAGACCATTGCGGGAAGTGATTATACCAGTATACTGCGGCTTGTGACCTTTGTGCTTGCTTCCTACACGGCCATCATCATCATGTTCGTAATCCACGGACTGATACTGGCCTTTGCAGGACTCAGCCCATTTGTATACTTTAAGAAGGCCATGACCACCCTGGTATTTGCATTTACCTCCCGTACCAGCGCCGGCACCCTTCCACTGACCATCCGTACCCTGACCGATGAGATGGGCGTGGACAATGGCGTTTCCAACCTGGCAGGTTCCCTGAGCACCTCCATCGGACAGAACGGATGCGCTGCGATTTATCCGGCCATGCTGGTAGTGATGGTGGCGCCTGCCGTAGGACAGCCCATCACACCATCCTTCTTCATCCTGATGGTGGTTGTCATCACTTTTGCTTCCATCGGTATTGCCGGAGTGGGCGGCGGAGCGACATTTGCCGGAATCACGGTATTATCCGCACTTGGGCTTCCTGTTGGAATCGCAGGACTGTTAGTTGGTATTGAGCCTGTCATCGATATGGCAAGGACCGCGCTGAATGTAAGCGACGGCATGGTTACGGCCCTGGTATCCGCCAAGATGACCAAGAACATTGATATGGATGCATATAATGATAAATCCAGGAATCTGGATAAGAAGCCTGCAGCGAAAGCTTAATGGCAATAGGCCGGAAAAGGCTGAGAGTTAAAATAGACTGTAAAGGATGTGTGAACATGGGAAAACGTGTGCTCATTGTAGGAGGAGTTGCCGGAGGCGCTTCCGCGGCAGCCAGGGTAAGGCGCCTGGATGCGGACGCATCAATCACCATATTTGAACGGGGAGAGCATGTATCATTCTCCAATTGCTCCCTTCCCTATTATTTAAGCAGGACAGTGGAAGATAAGGACTGGCTTGTGCTTATGACGCCGGAGGGATTTAAGGCGTCCTATGATATTGAGGTAAGGGTTAACAATGAGGTGTATGGCATTGACCGGGAGCGCCAGGTCATCCTGGTCCGGGACAGTGTGTCCGGCCGGGAATACGAAGAGGCTTATGATGAGCTGGTCCTTTCACCTGGATCATATCCAATCCGCCCCAGGTCAATCGAGGGAGTATCCCTTCCCCATGTCTTTACGGTGCGCAATGTGAATGACATCGCAAAGCTGGACCAGTACGTGTCCAGGGAGGAAATCCGCAATGTGGTTGTGATCGGCGGAGGCTTCATCGGGCTTGAGGTGGCTGAGAACCTTAAGACAGCCGGGAAACATGTGGCTGTGGCGGAAGCCGCGGACCAGATCATGATGCCATTTGATTATGATATGGCCCAGATCCTGCAGAAGGAACTTCATGACAAGGGCGTACAACTGGCTGTGGGGGATGGCGTAAAGGCAATTGCCGGGGATAAGGTCACCTTGAATTCTGGAAAGGAGCTGCCCTGCGACGCGGTGGTGCTCTCCATCGGCGTGCTGCCTGAGACGGAACTGGCTAGACAGGCAGGGCTGGAACTTGGGGAAACCGGGGCCATCAGGGTTTCGGCTGATTACCGCACAAGCGACCCGCATATCTACGCGGTGGGCGATGCCATTGAAGTTTACAACCAGCTGACCCGCAGGCCGGTGAAGCTGCCCCTGGCCGGCCCGGCCCTGCGCCAGGCAAGGGCTGCCGCCGATGCCATGTACGGCATACCAAACAGGAACAGGGGTGTCATCGGTTCCTGCGCGGTAAGGCTGTTTGAACTGAACGCCGCTGCCACAGGGCTTAACGAGAGGACGGCCCGGGCCAGCAATATCCCATGCGATTCTGTGTACACCATGTCCATGGATAAGGTGGGGCTGATGCCGGGAAGCGCGCCCATGCATTTCAAGCTTGTATTTGAGGTGCCCACGGGAAGGATCCTGGGAGCCCAGGCCATTGGAAAGGGCAATGTGGATAAGAGGATTGACGTGGTTGCAACCCTGATAGCCATGAACGGCACCCTGGAGGACTTAAAGGATCTGGAGCTGTGTTATTCACCTGTGTTCGGAACTGCCAGGGACGTGGTCAATCTGGCGGCCCTGGTGGGACTGAACGTGCTTCACGGCGTGTTTAAGCAGGTCCATGTTGGCGAAGTGCGCGGCCTGGTGGAGGATAAAGCCTGCATCATTGATGTGAGGGGCAGGGATGAGTTTGAGGCAGGCCACCTCATAGGGGCAGTCAATATCCCATTGGGCGAGCTGCGCCAGCGCACGGAGGAGATACCCAGGGACAGACCCGTATACCTGCATTGCAGGACCAGCCAGAGAAGCTATAATGCAATCATGGCGTTAAAGGGCCGCGGTTTTGATAACATCATCAACATTTCCGGCTCATTCCTGGGAATCAGCTGCTATGAATATTTCACGGATGTGACAACGGGCCGGGAGAAGATTGTAACGGAATATAATTTTATGTAAAATGATTTAAAACGGTAAATGCTTCATCGGGCGGCAGACCTTTAAGACAGGTCATGCCGTCCGATTTTCAGATATTTATGGTCCGGCCCGCCCTGTTGTGGGATTATTCGGACAGGCTGAAAAACATCTTGCAATCCCGGACAATTTATGCTATACTGTGTAAGCTGTCTGGATTGACGGCAGTTTTAGCATCTGCGTGAGTCAGAACCTTACGGTGAGGATGCGTTTAACTTGAACAGTGCTGATATCTGTGCGTTCTGGTGACGGCGGGAGCCGGCTGCCTGTAATGTACAGAGGCAGATTGGCATACAGGCCGCGGTCGGAAACCGCAAATATTATCAGAGAGGTGAAAGAAATGAGAGAAGGAATCCATCCAAATTATTACCAGGCAAAGGTTGTCTGCAACTGTGGTAATGAGTTCGTAACAGGATCAACAAAGAAAGACATCCACGTGGAAATCTGTTCCAAGTGCCATTCATTCTATACCGGCCAGCAGAAGGCTGCTCAGGCCCGTGGACGTATTGATAAGTTCAATCGTAAGTATGGCATGAATGCTAACTAATAGGCAAAAAAGATGAGGGTTGGGCTTGGCATCAGGCTCAGCCCTTTCTGGTTTATGCGGCGCGGCGTCAAAACCGCGCGGTACAGCACAGAAAGGTAAGAAAGGATGAAATATTCAGGAATTGGCGGTCAGGCCGTAATTGAAGGCATCATGATGCAGAACGGCAATGATTACGCCATAGCGGTCCGCAAGCCGGACGGGGATATTGAGGTGAAAAAGGATACCTACGTAAGCATTACCAGGAAGCATAAGTTTCTTGGGCTTCCGTTTATCAGGGGTATTTTCAGTTTTATAGATTCCATGGTCGTGGGCATGAGGGCCCTGACCTGGTCCTGCAGTTTTTTCGAGGATGACGAGGAGGCCCAGCCCAGCCGGTTCGAGGCGTGGCTTGACAAGGTCTTTGGGGAAAAGCTGGAGGGCATCCTCATGAGTGTGGTGATGGTATTTTCCTTTGTCATGGCCATCGGTATATTCATGGTGCTGCCGCTTCTCATTGCGCGCTTCTGCAAAAGCTTCATCCACTCAGAGACAGTGATGGCCATACTGGAGGGCGTGATCAGGATTGTCATCTTCATTGCGTACATCAAGCTGGTATCCAGGATGGAGGACATAAAGAGGACCTTCATGTACCACGGTTCGGAGCACAAGTGCATTAACTGCATCGAGCACGGGTTAGAGCTGACCGTGGACAATGTAAGGGCCAGTTCCAAGGAGCATAAGCGCTGCGGGACCAGCTTCATCATGATTGTAATGATCATCAGCATCCTGTTCTTCATGGTGATCCGCGTGGATACCATCTGGCTTAGGATTGTCAGCCGTATCGTGCTGATTCCCGTAATCGCAGGCGTGTCCTATGAGTTCCTGCGCTTTGCAGGCAGGCATGATTCCAAGCTGGTGAATATCTTAAGCCGTCCCGGTATGTGGATGCAGGGACTGACCACCACCGAGCCGGATGACAGCATGATTGAGGTTGCGATTGCAGCGGTTGAATCCGTGTTTGACTGGAGGAACTACCTGGATGAGACATTTCCCGGATGGAAGGAAAACAGCGCCGGGATCCAGGGCGGCGGTACAGGCGGTGCCTGTGATGAAAAGGAACGCAAAGGAGCAGCAGGACATGACCATGCAGCAGCTGCTATGGCAGGGAACGGAGAAACTGAATAGAAGCAGCGTGCCGGACGCGGGTCTGGATGCAAGGTATCTTCTGCTGGAGGCATTTGGCCAGAGCCTGGCCTCCTTCCTGGCGGTAAAGGATAAAGCCCTTCCTGAGGATGAGGAGACATTTTCAAAGTGCAGGAAGTACGAGGAAATGATTGACCGGAGGGCGGAGCGGATTCCCCTCCAGCACCTGACAGGCGTCCAGGAGTTCATGGGATTTGAGTTTTATGTAAATGAACATGTGCTGATTCCAAGGCAGGACACGGAGACACTGGTGGAGCTGGTGTTAAAGGAGCAGAAGGGAAAGGATGCAGCGCTTCTGGACGTATGCACCGGGTCCGGATGCATTGCAATCAGCCTGGCCCTTATGGGCGGCTACCGGGATGTGACGGCCCTGGACGTGTCAAGGGAAGCCCTGGCAGTTGCGGCCCGGAACGCACAGCGTCTTCTGAAGGAGCATGAGGGTGAGTTCAACCTGATTGAGAGCGACATGTTTGAACGCCTGGAACCTGACCGCAGATATGACATCATTGTCTCCAACCCGCCCTATATACCCAGCCACGACATAGAAGGGCTGGAGCCTGAGGTGAGGGATTACGAGCCAAGGATGGCCCTGGACGGAACCGCTGACGGACTTGCGTTTTACCGGATACTGGCAGAGGGATGCAGGAAGCATCTCTGCCCCGGGGGATGTGTGTATATGGAGATTGGATTTGACCAGGGACAGGCGGTAAGCCGGATGTTTGAGATGCAGGGATATGTGCAGGTGGAAGTGATGAAGGATATGGCCGGGCTGGACCGGGTGGTGCGTGCCGGTTGGAAGGAGACAGGAGGGAATTATGTTTGATAGATTAGATGATATGTTAATCCATTATGAGGAATTGATGCTGATGCTGGGGGACCCGGCTGTGACCCAGGACACCAAGCGGTTTACCCGGCTTATGAAGGAGCAGGCAGACCTGGCGCCCATCGTGGAGGCTTATAAGCAGTATAAGCAGGCCAAGCAGGACGTGGAGGACAGCCTGGCCCTCCTTGAGGAGGAAAACGATGAGGAGATGCGCGAGATGGCCAAGGAAGAACTGTCCGATGCCAAGAAGCGTATCGAGGAACTGGAGCATGAGCTGAAAATCCTCCTGCTTCCCAAGGACCCCAATGACGACAAGAACATCATCCTGGAAATCCGCGCAGGCGCTGGCGGTGATGAGGCGGCCCTGTTCGCCGCGGAGCTGTACCGTATGTACTCCAACTATGCGGACAGCCACAGATGGAAGGTTGAGATCATCAGCCTGAATGAAAACGGAATCGGCGGCTTCAAGGAAGTGGTGGCCATGGTTACCGGCAAGGGAGCCTACTCCAAGCTTAAATACGAAAGCGGTGTACACCGCGTGCAGCGTGTGCCTGAGACGGAATCCGGCGGCCGCATCCATACCTCCACTGCAACGGTTGCCGTCATGCCTGAGGCAGAGGAAGTGGATGTGCAGATTGATATGAACGATATCCGTATCGACGTAATGCGTGCGTCCGGCAACGGCGGCCAGTGCGTCAATACAACGGATTCCGCGGTACGTCTGACCCATATGCCCACCGGAATCGTGATTTACAGCCAGACAGAGAAGTCGCAGCTTCAGAACAAGGAAAAGGCCTTCCGCCTGCTGCGCTCCAAGCTGTACGACATCGAGCTGGAGAAGCGCCAAAGCTCCGAGGCGGAGGAGCGCCGCAGCCAGATCGGCACAGGCGACCGTTCTGAGAAAATCCGCACCTACAATTTCCCTCAGGGCCGTGTGACGGACCACAGGATTAAGCTGACTTTGTATAAGATTGATTCCATTATGAACGGGGATATCCAGGAACTGCTGGATAACCTGATTGCGGCGGATCAGGCGGCGAAGCTGGCTAAGATGAGTGAGATGTAAGAATCCCTGCTTTTTTAGATTGGCTTCGAAGAGAATATTGTCATGTGTTATCGCTCTATTTCGGAAGGAAATGGAGCGATTTTTACATTTATCTGGTTGATATCCCTTGCTTTATATTATCATGTACCGATGCACCTGCAAGATGAATTTTTTGTTTGAAGATGACAAGTTTTGTTTGGGTTTATGCTATACTTGGTTAAGACATGTAAAAAGGGGGAAGGGCTGATGGCAGATGATAAAAAAGTATTTGTATTAGAGGAACATTTGCAGGATAAGGAACTTGATTTGAATGAATACACTCATATTAGAGCGTATCATGCGTGTAGGCCGATTGATATTCAAAAGTATCTTACAGAGGGATTACAAATTATTAGTAGAAAACAAGCATTAAAAGCGTCTTTAGATAGGATTAAGTCAGATTTCATTACTGAGGAAGAGATAAAAAAGAAGTTTAATGAAAACTGGAAAGAATTAGATGATATACATAAAAGGGTTTGGTTGCAAATGAATAAGGAGGAGCTATTATCTTGGTCAGGACATTATTTGATTTATGGCAGTGAATTTATTAATGCGTTGGCAACGGAACTTGGTTGTAAGTCATCTTTAAAGAAAGTGGGGATACCGACAATCTTTCACTGTAATATTCCGCTGAATAATATTAGTTCATTTTCGATTATGGACATTGAAGAGGGGATTGTTTCTGGGGATACAGAAGATATTTCAATTGAAGTGGATGAAGTTGCTTCACAAAATATTATCAATTATGAACATCCTAAAAAAGTGTTAGACCTATATTGTAATATGATGTATAGACCAAATTATGGAGAATTAAAGAAATTGGGTTATATAAGCGATAAACTGTGAGGTCTTGATACAGTGCCTTGTTGCATTTGGATTGAAAATTGGCCAATTTGAACCTGAGTATATTTCTAAAATGAATTTTTATTTAGAAGCACTTGGCAGACAGTATAAACGAGAAAATGAGAATCCAAGTGTAGGGGTTATCCTGTGTGCATCCAAAGATGATGAGGTAGTTGAATATTCATTAAGCCGGAACTTTTCGCCAACCATGGTTTCCGAGTATACGTTAAAATTACCAGATAAAAAAATATTGAGGAAGAAGCTAAGGGAATTGACCATTTTAGCAGAAGCAATGGAGGAGTGATTTGTGTCAACGCTGTTGCCACAAATTTATATATTTTATATTGACTAAAAATGGTTTGAAAAAATTATTTAGCTGGAAGAATTGGTGGCTGAGATGAAAAGCAGTGTCCGATGACGGCTTTGATGGCTGATATCGGGCACTTTTTGTATGAGGGGGTTTTCTGGGATTCTGGGATTGGGAAGCCTGTATTTTGGCTGGTTTCAAAATTTCCTTCCGGCTTTTCTCCATTTATATTGACAGAAAATAAAAGAAATGATAAAAATATTAAAATTTCCCTGTAACGTTCCGCCCCATTCCAACACCAATTAACATAAGGAGGAAATGCATATATGGATTCCATGGAAGAAATCTATTTAAAGCACGGAAAAATGGTATATGGTTTTCTCTTGACCCGGACACAGGACCCGGATCTGGCGGAGGAGCTGACCCAGGAAACATTTTACCGGGCAGTGAAGAATATTGGTAAGTATAAAGGGGAAAGCAGTGTCTCCACCTGGCTGTGCGGCATAGCGAAGAATCTGTGGTATGAGCATGTGCGCAGGCAGAAGAAACATATGCCGCTGGAGGAGGCGGAGGAAATCCCTGTGGATTCCGCCGAAACCCAGCTGTTCCATTCCTGGGACAGCATACAGGTCCTGAGGCTGATTCACAATCTGGAGAATCCCATGCGGGAGGTAATGTATCTCAGGCTGGTGGGTAACCTGACATTTGGTCAGATTGGCGAAATTATGGAAAGAAGTGAGAACTGGGCAAGGGTGACCTATTACCGTGCAAAAGAGCGGATAGTGAAGGAGGCGGAGAAATTATGAGCAGGAAAATACCATGTGAAATCATAAAAGACCTGATGCCTTTGTACGCGGACGGCCTCACATCGGAGGCTACGGGGCAGGAGATTGAGGCGCATCTTAAAGAGTGTGGGGAATGCAGGCGTATGTATCAGCGCATGAAACAGGAGGTGGAAGGCGAGAAGGAAGCTGTGGGCAGCACTGAAGCAGAGGAAATCGATTATCTGAAAAAGGTGAAACGGAGAAACCTGCAAAATGTGCTTCTGGGCGCTGGAGCCGTGTTCCTGGCCATGGCGCTGGCCGTGTTCATTAAGCTGTTTATCATTGGTTATCCATCCGATGCCTATATAATAACCTATACGGATATCAATGGAAGCCAGGTACGGGTAGGAGGCTCGTTTTATAATTCAGCCTCTGTTTTCAGCAGGTATAAAATGGTGAGGAAGGATGATGGGACAGAGGAAATGGTGGTCTATGCATGTCTTGCCTCGCCCTGGAACCGCAACGGCACCTTCAACCTGGAGATGGGCCTTCCGGCAGAGGGCATGCAGATGGATATCAGGGGCATGACCGTTAAAAGCAATGGGGAAGTGGTGGGCAGGCAGGCCAATGAGCTGTTTAAGGCGAAGAACCCGTATATCGGGGATGCGTCTGCCGACGGAAAGCTGGCCGGGCTTGTGGGAATATCAAAATCCCTGGGGGTTTTTAAGAATCAGCTTCAGACCTCTGAAGAGCCATATGGCTGGACCTTGAATTTTGAGGACAGTACATCCAATTCAGCTACGTTTGAGGAAAAGATGAAGGCGTTTTCCTGTATGCTGATTGCGCTTACGGGAAACCTTGGGGAAGTGCAATGGAATTACACAGTGGAGCTTGAGGACGGGCCGGTTCAGAGAAGCGGCAGGATGACAGAGGCGGAGTGTTCCGAATATGTGGGCGCCCCTGTCAAGTCCTTTGCAGACAGCCCGGAGGGCGTGCAGGCGCTTCTGGATTTACTGGAAATCAGTGACAGATAAAAGGGCCAGGCCGGCCGCCACTCCATCAATATCCAAAAGCCAGCGCCCCGCCGTCAACCGCAAAATCCTGCCCCGTAATATAGCTGGCGCCAGGGCCGCACAGGAAGCTTGCCAGGGCGCCCAAGTCCCTGGTGTCACCGTAGGAATGAAGGGGCATGCGGCTGAGGATTTTCTGCTCCCTGGCAGGGTCGGCCACCTCTTTTAACATCTTGCTCTGGAACCAGCCTGGGGCAATGCTGTTGACACAGATATTGTCCTGGGCCCACTCAACAGCCAGGCCCCTGGTCATGGATAATACGGCTCCCTTGCTGGTGCAGTAGGGAACAACTTCGGAGAAACCAAGGTGGGCGCTCATGCTTGTGATATTGATGATGCGGCCTCTTCCGGCGGACTGTTTCAGATATGGGTAACAGAGCTGGCTCATGCCGAACACATATTTTACGTTTACGTCCATGACACGGTCAAACTGGTCTAAGGGGAAGGACTCGGCCCGGCACTTAAAGGTGGCCCCGGCATTGTTCACAAGGAAATCCAGGCAGCCGCCGTTCTTTGCTGCAATCTCATCTATCAATGCTTTCATTGAGGCCATATCGCTGATATCGCCTTTCAGGTGGATGACTCCGGGCGCGCTTTCGCCCATGCCCTCCTTGGGCGCTCCGGTACGGCTGATGGAGTAGACCGTGGCGCCGTCACCGGCCAGCACGTTGGCAATCTGAAATCCGATGCCGCTGCTTCCTCCCGTGACAATACCCACTTTATTCTGTAAAACTGACATTTTTTGTTCCTCCTTGTAAATAAATCCATATTTGTTGTATAATAACAGTGATTGTTTTAGGGCATGGATTTTCAGACAGGCCCCAGGATGATACTTTTTCTTTGAAAGGTGCAGCGCTGTGAATACAAAAGTGACAATCAGGGATGTGGCGGCCAAGGCAGGCGTTTCCATCAGTTCAGTGCATTTTGCCCTCAGCGGAAAGGCGGGGGTAAGCGATGAAACCCGCGAAAAAATCCGCAGGACAGCCGAGGAGATGGGATACCAGCCCAATACCCTTGCCTCCAGTCTGAAACGCAGCACCCAGCGGATTGCAATCCTGCTTCCCAGCGATGCAGGGGATAATAAATATTATTACCAGCCCATGTGGAGAGGGGTCCATGACTATCTGTCCAAGCTCAACGCCAATGTTGAATGCATTGAGCTGCCTTACTATGAGTCTGATAAGAATGAAGTATTTGCAAAGCTGAAACAGCTTGTCATGGAGCGCAGGATTGACGGCATCCTTACGGTGGGGCATGTGGATGGGTTTTCCGCGGCCCAGGACTGGCAGGACATACATGACAGGGATATATCCGTCGTGAGCATTAATTCGGAGAACAAGCTTTGCGACAGCCTTTGCTGTATCCAGCCGGAATATGATGTCATAGGCCGGACCATGGCGGAGCTGATCATTGACCGGATTCCGGAGTTCGGAAGCATTTTCCTCTGTGCGGGCAATCCTAAATGGGATGCCCACTCCCTGATCGTAAAGGGGTTTGATGATTATCTTGCTGAAAACCGCTGCCCTAATATGGTGTATAAGGACTATTCCTACTCCATCAACCGGCAGAATTATCTTAATATTTTTAACAAGCTTACACGGCCGGACGTGGCGGCGTGCTGCAGCGTCTATTCCCAGGGCACGGTCATGCTGGGACAGGCCCTGGAGGAAAGCAAAAAGGCCGGAAAGGTATATGCGGTAGGCTCCGACCTTCCGGATGTGACGGCAGAACGGCTCCGGCGCTCCGTGCTTAACAATGTGATCCAGAAGAATCCCTATGCCCAGGGATATGTGGGCATACGCACCCTGGCTGAATACCTGATCAGCGGCAAGGTGCCGGAGCAGAAAAGGGTGTTTGTTGGAAGTGAAGTGGTACTTAAGAGCAACCTTGTGATGTATGAGCATGAGCAGTACCGCTACATGTTCCTCTGATTACTGGCTGCTGCCCTTGCCTCCCTTCTGGTCTGCCCTACACAATTACCAATGAATATGATACCCGCTATTTACGCCAGATAGTGCTATCTTCCATACTCCTGGCAGATATAATTATGGCAGGCGGACTGGATCAGATCCCAGTCAAGCTCGGCCCCTACGCCCGGCTTGTCCGGCACGTGGATGATACCGTTTCCGTCAATGGGAAGGTCGCCCTTCATGGGGAAGCGGTAATTGTCCTCGGGCACGAAATATTCAAAATATTCGCAGTTCTTAATCGCACAGCTGACGTGAAGGTTGGCCATATCCATATAGTTCATGGTAGTTGTATGGATTTCGCAGTTCAGGCCAAAACCTTCCGCCATATGTGCGATTTTCAATGTCCCGGTGATGCCGTCCTTCCAGCTTACGTCGGCCCGGACAATATCGGCAGCCCTCTGCGCAATGACCTGGGCCACGCCCCAGTGACAGCCGCGTGTGGTTTCCGTTGCGGCGATGGGGATGTCCAGGGTACGGCACAGCTCCGTGTATTTGTAAAGCTCAAAGTCGCGGAACGGCTCCTCGAACCATTTATAATCCAGCTTTTCAAGCTGCCGCCCTACCCGTATGGCCTCGTCCAGGGTATAGTCGCCCACGGGGTCGGTCATCAGCACGAAATCTTCGCCCACCGCTTCCCTGACGGCTGCGTGGACTTTCATGTCAAATTCCGCAGGCCCGGCTGGATGGGCCTTGTAGCCCTTGATTCCCCTGCTCTTGTAATAGAGGGCTTCGTCCACATAGTCCTGGACAGAACTTAAGAAGTTACTGCTGGCATATACAGGCAGGCTGCTGCGGTAAGCGCCGATGTACTTATATAAGGGAAGCCCGGCTTCCTTGGCGCAGATATCCCACAGGGCCACATCCACCGGGCCGGGCAGGAATACGGGGAAAAATGCTTCGTGCCGGTCAATGACCCAGAGTTCCTGGAAGATGGCTTCCCTGTCATGGGGGTCCCTTCCCAATACCACAGGGGCAATGCTTTCCTGCAGGTAGGATTCGCTGACAGCTCCGCTTCTCGCCGCCATGCAGGTGGCAATCCCTTCCACGCCTGTGTCGGTGGTAAGCTTGATGACAATCACATCCCAGCCCATCTTCGCACCGCCCTGGCGCCGTTCGTCAAAGAGACATTTTCCTCTTTCTACCCACCAACTCTCAAATCTTGTAATAATCATACAAATATTACCTCCAATATGGATATTTAACGCATAAATAACTAAAAAAACGTTTTAGAAAATTATAGCAACAAGGGGAGGGAAAGTAAAGGAAGGAATAAAGTTTAGTTTCGAACTGTGATTATGTCGAAAATAAATTAGATATTTTGTGCTATTTTTACCAAAATATCAACTAAACAAACTAAAACCTCCTGTGGATTGACAAAGTATTTTAATGGTGGTATGCTAAATCATGAAAATACTATATGCAATAACAAAAACGTTTTTGTAAATTTTAGGAGGGTACAGAACATGAAAAAAACTTTATTTGCAATTACCATGGCAGCTTTCACCGCAATGTCGCTGGCAGCATGCGGTTCCGGTTCAGGAAAGACAGATACCACAGCTGCGGCTGGAACAGAGGCGGCAAAAGAAGCAGGGGATGCTAAGAAGGAAGAGACAGGAGCGCCTGCGGCGGCAAGCGGCGACAGCATCAAGCTTACATGGAGCGAGGTAAACGGCGAGGACTACGGCGCCACTGTGGGAGCAAAGGAGTTTGCAAAGAAGATTGAGGAACTGTCCGGCGGACAGATCACGGTTGAGCTTTACCTCAACGGTACTCTTGGCAATGAGAAGGAGAGCATGCAGGGAATCCAGATGGGCACCCTGGATATATTCAGAGGAAACGCTTCCTCCCTTTCCAACTACGGCGCTGATAAAATCAGCCTGAGCGGACTTCCTTTCCTGTTTAAGGACATGGATCAGTTCCAGGAGATGGCGGTCAGCAGCCTGGGCCAGGAATTACTGGCATCTGTTGACGAGGCGGACTGCGGCTATGTGGCCCTGGGCTGGCTCACAGAGGGACCGAGACACATGTTCATCACGGAAAATACATATAAGAAGTTAGGCAACCCCTCTGAGTTCTCACTGGATATGATGAACGGCTTAAAGATGAGGGTTCCGGAGACAGACCTGATGGTCAATACCATGACGGCATTAAAGGCATCCGCAACACCCATTGCATACTCCGAGCTTTACACTTCTTTACAGTCAGGCGTTGTTGACGGGGCGGAGAATGACGTGATTAACTACATGGCTAATTCCTATAACGAGGTTGCGCCTTATTTCATTCCGGATGCACATACCTTTGGCTGCGGCGTGATCCTGATGAACAAGGACAGATGGAACTCCATGACAGAAGAGCAGCAGGGCTGGATGAAGGAAGCGGCCGAGGCAGCAGGCAGGACATGTTACGAGTATAACCAGGAGAAGATTCAGGCTACCTTTGACAGCTTTGAGGAAAAGGGCGTGACAAAGCTGGAGGTTGCCGACCTGGACAAGTGGTCAGAGGCGTGTGAGAGCGTCTACTCCTCCTATGATGCGGATTCACAGGCAATCATTGAAAAGCTTAGGAATGCAGAGTATTAATCAGAGATGGTCCTGACGGTACGTGAATAACTGTAAAAGGGTGCTGCGGATAATCCCGGCAGCATCCTTTTCTTTTAAGGAAAAGGAAAATTTATGGACGGATTAAAAAAATTCAAAGAATTATGGGAGTCGGTGGATAAGGTGGTATTCGGCATTGTAAAACATGTCTGCGTCCTTATGCTGGGCGCCCTGGTGGCAATCGTATTTTATATTTTTGTGGGGCGGTATTTCATACATAAATCCCCGATGTGGGGAGAGCCCATGTCCCTGTTCCTGCTGACCTGGATGAGCATCCTTGGTTCTTCCCTGGTGTTGCGCACGGATGAACATCTGAAAGTGACCATGTTTGACGAGAAGATGAGTAAGGGTGCCCTTCTTGTGACGGACCTGCTTGCAACCGCATGTATCTTTGCCTTTGCCGTGTTCATGTTTGTGTACGGCAGACAGCTGATGCAGCAGGCCAGGACCAATACCATGGCAGGCGTTAATATTCCCTATGCGTGGATGTATCTGTCCCTTCCGGTGACAGGGGTCCTGTATGTTCTGGCATTGATTACACAGTGGACAAGGAGGATTGGTGAGTGATGAGTACGACAGTTGCTGCAACATTGTTATTAATAGGTCTGTTCCTTGTTCTGGTATTCCTTCGGGTGCCCATCGTATACGCCATCGGTATCGCGTCCCTGGCTGATTTCTTTTACCTGGGCATCAATCCCATGCAGATGGCCCTTAAGTTTGTGGGAAACCTGAACTCTTATACGCTGCTGGCGGTCCCCTTCTTCATCCTGATGGGGGAACTTATGAGCGCTGGCGGGATTACGGATACCCTGATTGATTTTTCAAAGGAACTGGTAGGCTGGTTCAGGGGCGGCGCGGCCATGGTCAATGTGGTTGCCTCCTTTTTCTTCGGAGGCATCTCCGGATCCTCCTCGGCTGACTGTGCATCCCTTGGACCGATTGAGATTAAGATGATGGAGGACCAGGGATATGACAGGGATTTTGCCACCTGTCTTACCATGGCAAGCTCCGTGGAAGGCATCCTGGTGCCTCCCAGCCAGAACATGGTCATCTTCACCCTGGCTGCTTCCGGCGTCACAAGCGTTTCCATCGGCCAGCTGTTCCTGGCAGGCTATGTTCCCGGCGCGGTGCTGTCCATTGTATTGATGGTCTATTCTTACTATGTGTCTGTTAAGATGAACTATCCTGTAACGGGAAGGTTTGACCTGAGGGCCTGCCTGCGCGCGTTCAGCAGGGCCGTATGGGGTATGCTCTCCGTGCTGTTTGTGGTGGTGGGTGTCATCACCGGTGTGTTTACCACGACGGAATCAGCTGCCTGCGCAGTGGTGTGGTCCATGGTGGTGGGCCTGTTTATTTACAGAGGTTTCAGCTTTAAGGATATTCCCCGTATTTTCAACAATGTCACCATGACGCTTGGAAAGGTGCTGATCCTTCTGGGCGTGTCAGGCGCATTTACATACCTTCTGACCTACCTTAAGGTGCCGTCCATTGTATCCGAAGCCCTGTTCAGCCTGACGGACAATAAGATCCTGATCCTCATCATGCTGAACATCCTGATGCTGTTGCTGGGCTGCATGATTGAGATGGCCTGCCTGATCCTGATGCTGACACCGGTCATCCTTCCAATCTGGATGTCCCTTGGGTTATCACCCATCCACCTGGGTGTGGTGATGGTGCTGAACCTTGGTATCGGCCTTCTGACGCCTCCGGTAGGTTCCACCCTGTTTATCGGAAGCGCCATCTCGGGGATTAAGATTGAGAAGCTGGCAAAATCAATGATTCCATTTTACATTGTAATGGGCATTGCGCTGGTCATCCTTACTTACTTCCCGCAGAGTTTTATGTGGCTTCCTAATATGGCGATATAATGCGGTAACATAATGCGGCGGTATGATATGGCGATATTGATATAACGGTTTAATATAAGGTTTTGAATGGAGGGACATACCATGTCACAATGGAATAATGACGAAGAATTATTTACCCTGATGAAAGAAAAGCTTTACACCCCGGTGGTGGGGGATATCCTGGACCAGATGGGATATAAGCACCAGTTCCTTCCGGCTGCCATCCGGCCCCTGGAGGCCCTGGTACCGGCGGATGCGTTTGTTGACCGCAGCCAGCCGGACAACCGTCTGAAGCTGGCCGGGTATGCGTGTACGGTTCTGGAAAACGATGTATTTGACAGTCCTAAAAAGCCCTTCGGCTATCTGACCGAGGCCCTGGATCAGTTAAGGCCCAATGACATCTACATTGCCACTGGCGCCCATCACAGCGCGCTGTGGGGGGAACTGCTGACGGCGACCGCCAAGGCAAGAGGGGCAGTGGGCGCTGTGCTGGATGGCTACAGCAGGGATACGCCCCAGGTGCTGGAGCAGAATTTCCCTGTATTCTGTACACAGTGCTGGGCACAGGATTCCTCAGTCCGCACCTATGTGTGCGATTACCGATGCACCATCGAGATCGGCCAGGTGACCATCCATGACGGCGACCTTGTTTTCGGCGACATTGACGGCGTCCTGATCATTCCGGCTGAGGTTAAGGACGAGGTGATTGAAAAGGCCCTCGTTAAGGCGGCTGGAGAGAAGACCGTGCGCCGGGCCATCGAGGGCGGCATGTCGGCTACCGACGCATTTGCGGAATTTGGAATACTGTAAAGGAAATCCGGGGGCATAGGTTTTATATGGAAAAAGAGATTAAGGCGTTTCAGATTGACCTTGGGGATAATGTGGCCACTGCCCTGGCCGGGATTAAGGCGGGGCAGGAGGCCGGGCTGACCGGGGACCACGGTGAGGAATCCATCAAGGCGGCAACGGATATTCCTGCCGGACATAAGATTGCCCTTAAGGATATAGGGGCAGGCGGGCATATTGTAAAATACGGTGTTGTGATTGGGCGCGCCACGGCGGACATACCTAAGGGAAGCTGGGTCCATCTCCACGTGATGCAGAGCATCTATGACGAGCGGTCCAGCCACCTGGACGTCCGGACCGGTGCGCCAAAGGATACTAAATATGAGTAGTGAGGAAAAGAGGATGGAACTGACGGAGTGGTCCTGGCAGGGCTATGGGAGAAAGCACGGGGCGCCCGGGATACGCAACCGGGTGCTGGTCATCTATACGGTCAAATGCTCGGAGTTCGTGGCCAGGAGGATCGTGGAGGAGTCCGGGCATCCGGATGTGGAGCTGGTAGGCTTTGACGGGTGTACCGACAACCAGTATGCGGTGGACCTGCTGATCAGCCTTATAAAGCATCCCAATGTGGGCGCCGTGCTGACCGTGGGACTGGGCTGCGAATACATCCAGCCCCAGTGGCTGGCGGACGTGGCGGTCAAAGAGGGCAAGGAAGCTTCCTGGATGTCCATACAGCAGGAGGGCGGGACGAAACCAACAGTCACAAAAGGCACGGCCTGGGTCGGGGAAACCCTGGAACGGCTTAAGCACACCCCGCGGGTAAGGATGGGGTTCAAGGACCTGGTCATCGGCGCGGAGTGCGGAGGCAGCGATTATACCAGCGGCCTGGCGGGCAATGTCGTGGTTGGGCGTTTCTTTGACCGTCTGGTGGACCTGGGCGGCTGCGCCATATTTGAAGAGATTGTGGAGGCCATCGGACTGGACGGACTTTTGGTGGGCAGGGCGGCAGACCCGGAGGCTGCAAGGGAACTGCGCTACACCTACGACAAGGCCCTGGATTACTGCAGATCCGTGCGCCAGTATTCGGTCAGCCCCGGGAACTTTGCCGGAGGCCTGTCCACCATTGAGGAAAAGAGCATGGGAGCGGTGATTAAAAGCGGTTCCCGCCCCATTGAAGGCGTGTTGAAGGTTTCGGTCCCCCCGAAGCACGGCGGCCTGTGGCTGCTGGATTCCACGCCGGATCCGCATTTCATGCAGTTTGGGATTACCAACCCCAATGACAATGAGGGCCTTATGGACCTGATCAGCTGCGGCGCCCACATCGTGTTCCTGGTAACAGGCAGGGGCAATGTGGTGGGAAGCGCGGTTGCGCCCTGTATCAAGATTACGGGAAACCATGAGACATTCAGCCGCATGGAGGAGGACATGGACTTCGATGCAAGCCCTATCCTGTATGGAGGGATGAGCCAGAAGGAGATGGCCCTTGACCTGGCTGCATATGTGGCTGGAACAGCCGGAGGCACACCCACGAAGAGCGAGGTCCTGGGACATAAGGAATTTTATATCCCTTACAAGTATCAGGAAAAAGAGGTTGCATATAAACGGGCATGTGAAGGGTCTGTATAGATATGGACGTATAAGCGGATATGTGAAGGATTCATATAAGCATATAAACAGGCATGTCTGGACAGGGAACCATTGGCAGACGTGCCTTATGAGACAGGAGAGAGAAAATGGCTGCATTTACTGAAAATGAAATGAAGGATTTTAAAATAACAAACTGGTATGACCTTTCCGGCCAGGTGGCCGTGGTCACAGGCGGTTCCACGGGCCTGGGACTTGCCATTACCAGGTGCCTTGTAAGCGCCGGGGCCAAGGTGTGCGTCGTGAGCTTCGAGTCCCCGGAACAGGCGGCAGAGGCACTGGAAGAATTTGGGGATAAAACGGTGTTCTACCAGTTTGACATTACGGATACAAGCCATGCCCAGGCGCTGGTGGACCGGATCGTAACGGAGCAGGGGCGTGTGGACATCCTGGTTAACAATGCCGGGAACCATTGCAAGAAATTTATCTGGGATATGACGGTGGAGGATTACAAACGGGTCCTGGAGGTCCATCTGGTAGGCTCATTTGCCATGACAAAGGCAGTGGTTCCTTACATGAAGGAACAGAAAAGAGGAAGGATCATCTACCAGGCCAGCATGACCAGCTACATCGGGCAGCCCCAGGTGGCGGGATACTCCACTTCCAAGGCAGGTTTCCTGGGCATGATCCACACCCTGACAGCCGAGCTTGCCGAGTTCGGCGTAACAGTTAACGCCATTGCGCCAGGATGGATTGACACGCCCATGTTCCATCAGGCCGTGGACAACGATCCGCCGCGTCTGGCCAAGATCATGGGAAGGATTCCTGCCAAGACCGTGGGCGACCCCATGGACGTGGGTATGTGCGCGGCATTCCTTTGCAGCGATGCCGCCCGCTACATCAGCGGAAGCTGCATCCCTGTGGACGGCGGCGCCCTGATTGGATTTTAACCGGAGGATAAGAAGATGAACACAAGATTTGACGAGGAGCTGTTCCTTACAAGCAGGACAGGAAGCAGGCTCTACCACGAATATGCTGAAAAACTGCCGATCATAGACTACCATTGCCATCTCCAGACCTCTGAGATATGTGATGACAGGGAATTTGAGGACCTGGGGGAAATGTGGCTGCGGGGTGACCACTACAAGTGGCGCGCCATGCGTACCTTTGGGATTGATGAGAAATACATCACGGGAGAGGCCAGTTACCATGACAAATACCTTGCCTTTGCCTCCGTGTTCCCAATGCTTATCGGAAATCCTGTCTATATCTGGTGCGCCCTGGAACTGAAGCGGTATTTTGACATCGATGAGCCGCTGACAGCGGACAATGCAGAGGAAATCTACCAGAGGACAAAGGAATTAATCGTAAAGCGCCACATGACCAGGCGCTGGTGCATGGAGCACTCCAATGTCAGGCTGGCCAGTACCACCGAGGACCCGGTGGATGACCTGCACTGCCACATTGCCCTTCAGAAGGAGAAGATGTTTACAAGGGTCATCACTGCCTTCCGTCCGGACAAGGCCATGTTCATTGAACAGGATGGGTTTTCGGATTATCTGGAGCAGCTCCAGGAGGTGTCCGGCATTGGGATTGATTCCTTCGAAACCATGCTGGATGCCCTGGAAGCAAGGCTTAAGTTCTTCCAGGAAACAACCAAAACCACGGTCAGCGATGACGGGGTGCCGCATTTTACATGGGCTGATTATACGGATGGGGAGATTGCCGGGATATTTGAAAAGGCGAGGAAGAATGAACCTGTGTCGGCCCATGAGGTGGACCAGTACCAGAGCGCGTTCCTTTATGAGATGGGGCGCAGGTACAGCCGGAATAACTATGTGATGCAGCTCCATATCGGTACCTACCTGGATGCCAACAGGGACGGGGTCAGGCGGACAGGACATTCCACCGGGTTTGACTGTACGGACGACCAGTGCTCCGTGACCAGCGTGGGTGAATTGCTGAACCGGCTGACCATAGCAGGGGAACTGCCTAAGACCATCCTGTACCCTCTTGACGGCATGAAGATTGAGACATGGGCCGTGCTTGCAGCCGGCTTCTGCGACGGCAGCGTGAGGGGAAAGGTGCAGTTAGGCGCGCCCTGGTGGTTCAATGACCAGGCATTTGGCATCAAGCGCCAGTTTGAGGCATGCGCCAACCTGTATCCGGTTAGCCTGTCCGTGGGCATGCTGACGGACAGCAGAAGCTTCATATCCTATCCGCGCCATGAACTTTACAGACGGGTACTGTGCAATTATCTTGGGGAGCTGGTGGACAGAGGGGAATATTTCTCCGGCGAGGCAGCCTTAAAACAGGTGATTGAGGATGTGTGCTTCAACAATGTGAATGAATTCTTTGGCTTTCATGTAAATGAAGGATAGAGGTGGATGGATTGAGGCAGACGATTAACTTGACAGAGGCAGGATTGGATTCCACGGTCCGTCTGGCAGAGGTAAAGCTGGATGGCAGCGATACTGGTTCGGAATGTGGTCCGGAATACGGTCCGGAATGCATCAAGGGAAATGTGATTATCTGCCCGGGGGGCGCGTACCGGTGGCACTCCCCAAGGGAGGCCCTTCCCGTGGCAAAGGCATTTGCCGCACAGGGATGGAAACCATGGATTCTGTACTACAAGGTATCGGTCCATGGCGAGGTCCTTGGTACGGCGCCTCTTTGCCAGGCAGCCGCGGCAGTGCGCAAGGTGCGCGCTGCCAGCCCCGGCAGGCCCGTTATCCTCTGTGGTTTTTCCGCAGGAGGCCACGTGGCTGCCAGCCTTGGCGTGCACTGGAACGATGAACATCTTTTTGCTTGGGAAGATTGTTCTGTAATCCGCCCGGATGGACTGATCCTGGGATACCCGGTCATCACGGCAGGGAAATACGCCCACAGGGAGAGTATGGAAATGCTTGCGGGGCCGAATCCTGCGGCGGTAGAGGGGGATCCTGCGGGGTCAGATCCTGCGGCGGCAGAAGGGAATCCTGCAGGGCCGGATTCTGCGGCGGCAGAGGGGAATCCTGCGGGGCCGGGATACTATAGTCTGGAAGCGTACGTAGATGTGCAGACACCGCCTGCTTTCATATGGCACACTGCCGGGGATTCCACGGTCGCGGTCCAGAATTCCCTGTGCTTTGCCGAAAGCCTGGCTGCAAAAGGCGTCCCCTTTGAGCTTCACATCTATCCCTACGGTGAGCACGGGCTGTCCCTGGCCACCAGGGAGGTAGAGGAAGCTGAAAAACAGCGGTACGCGGACCCCCATGTGGCCGGATGGTTTGACCAGTGCGCCCAATGGCTGGACCTGGTATTCTTACATCCTCATGCCTCCGCATGAAAATACTCCATACAGAACTGTAAAAACAGCTGTCCCGCATTGGACATACGGCGCCTGGAATCATAGGTCAGGCTGATGGTGCGCTCTATGACAGGATAGGTAAGGGGGATGCATACAATATCCTCTGGAAGCACGGAACCCAGGGTTATCTCGGGAACCACGGATATTCCCACCCCATTGCGCAGGAAGGTCTCATAGGTGGTCCCGTTGTCGCATTCCGCAATGATGTTGGGCCGGAACCCGGCCTTCAGACAGTAGAATTCCAGGTCTTCCCTGCGGTTGGAGGCCACGAAGGGATAGGGGGCTGCCTCCTTCAGGTGGATGGACTCCCGCCCGGCCAGGGGATGCTGCTTCTGGACTGCCAGGACAAACCGTTCCGTCAGGATGGGAATCACGCTGTTTCCGGCCAGCGGGGTGAAGCCGGCGTCCGCGGTGATACAGAAATCGCAGTCATACATGAACATGTGCTCATAACGTATGTAATTGCTTAGCTGGAGCTTGATGAAGGGATAGCGCTGGTGGAAGGCGATGTAAAAGCCCGGCATATAAGAGGAGGCGGACAGGACCAGGAGCCTGACATTGCCAAAGGGTTCATTAGACAGTTCCCTGACCTCCGAGACCGTGTCGTCAATCAGGTTGATGCTCTGGTCTATTTTCTGATAAAATATCTCCCCTGCCCGGTTCAGGAAGATGGAACGGTTGCGCCTTACGAACAGGGGCGTGCCAAGTTCCTTTTCCAGGGCAGAGATTGTCTTGCTGAGGGCGGGCTGGGAAATCATCAGTTCGGCAGCCGCCTTTGTCATATTCTGATGTTTCGCCACCACGCAGAAGTAGCGGAGCTGCAGCAATTCCATGTTCATACCCTCCTTTTAGAATCCATAACCTGAAGGTCATGGAAAACATGAGTAAACATATATTAGACATAATCATAAAAATAGTATATACTACTTTTCATAAACTGAAAAGTGGATTTTTGGAAGAGTTGCAGAGAGGCAAGGCAGCCTTCCTTTTTTTAAATCCTGCAATTTTAGTGAGTTAAAGCGGTAAAATAATTATGTGGAGGAGGAGCAATAATGAGTGTTGAGAATCTGCGCAGCGTGATGCACATTGATCCTAAGGAAGATGTGCTGTATTCCATTCCGGACAGCGACAACCACGGTGACCTGCTGATCCGCCCTCAGGGCGGGCGTATGATAAACGAACTGGGGGATACGGTGTACATCAAAGATGCGTTCGTGCCGTATCACGACCATGAGAATGGATATGAGACATTCCTGATTGACGGGGGTTCTGCCGAGGTATGCATCAACAAGAAGAAATGCATCATCGAGAGAGGCGATATCGTACATATCCGTCCCTATGTGAACCACGGCTACCGCTACCTGGAGGAGAACACTATCTGGAGGGAAATGTTCCAGGACATGGACATGTATAACTGTGTGGAGGACAAGCATGTCATCCGCACCTACAGCCCTGAATACTGGGAGGACGAGGAGTTCAAGGCCAGGAGGTACACCCTTCTCGGAACCCTGTACCGGGATGACCCGGTGCCGGAGCCTGCCAGCAAGTATGATATCCCGGCCGTGCGTCCAAAAGGATGGGCCATCGCAGGCTTTGAGATAGACGGCATGAAGCTGAACCTGAAGGTGGGCCGCTGGGAGACTGACGGGGTAAAGGAAATCTGGGAACTGCTTCCTGAGAAGGGCCTTCAGATTGAGTGGAACTATCCATATGCGGGCAACGATGTGTACCTGGTCATGGAAGGAGCGGTCCATGTAAAGGCGGACGGCCATGATTTTACAGCCAGGAAGCGGGATGTGATCAACATTCCTCCTTACTACAAGCACACGCTGACTGTATTGGAGGAGGGGACGGTCATTTACGCCTACAACGTGCAGTCCTGTCTGATGCATGCCATGGAACGGCTGAAGGCAGAGAAGATACGCACGCCGGAAAACCTGAAGGACTGGGGCTACGTGGAGAAGATACTGCGTGAAAACAACTGCTGGGTTACCGGAATCCGCAAAATAACTGTGTAAAGGATGGGAAGGGTATGTTCGATTATAAAATACATATAACACCGGATGATTATATCCACGAGCTGGAAGAAAAGGACTGTAAGGACTATCTGTTCATTGCCCCTGTGGGGGAGACCCTGAACAATGAGATGAGCGATGTGTACTATCAGGAAAATGCCTTTGTGCCCTATCATGAACATTCAAAGGGATATGAGACATTTGCCATTGACAGGGGCAGCGTGGAGGTTACCATCAATGGAAAACGCGCCATAGCCGAGGCTGGGGATATGATCCACATCGAGCCATATATGTCCCATGGATTCCGTTTCCTGGAGGAAGGGACCATATGGAGGGAAATGTTCCTGGGCATGGACATGTACGGCGGAATCCTGGAAAAACAGCTCATTGACAGGAGCTGTCCTGAAAAACTCCAGGATGACGCATTCATGGCAGGATACCGCTTAAAGCACCATACCAAACGCCTTGGGGAACCCGAGCCTGAGGTGGTACCCAAGGAAGGGATGCCGCAGATCCGCCCAAAGGGAAAGAGCATTGCCCACTTTGCGTTTGACGGCATTGTGTGCAACCAGAAGGTTGGACGCCATGAGACAGGCGGGGTAAAGGAAGTCTGGGAATTTGTCATGGATGAGGGAGTCTGCGTGGAGTGGGACGCACTCCATCCTGACTGGGATTTATATGTGGTTAAGGAAGGACGGGTGGAGGTATCCGTACTGGGCAGGACTTTTGTGGCCAATGCCAGGGACATCCTGCACATTCCGCCATATACCGGTTATTCCATGAAAATACTGGATGACCAGACCGTTGTACACGCTTATAATGTAAAGGCGCTGGGACTGCGCCTGGCGGAAATCGTGGAGAAAAAGCTGGAGACAGGGCCTGACCTGGCAAAGCGCTGGGATGAGGTAAGGGATATTTTCCGGCAAAACAAAAGCTGCATTACGAAAATCAGCAGGGCTTAGGTATTAGTATGACCCGCAGGGCCGCTGCTGCCAGTGAAAAAAGGGGAAGCCTGTATGGGAAAGTATGTTATAAAACGTTTATTGCTGCTGATACCCATTTTGTTGGGGGTAAGCTTTATTATCTTTACAATCATGAATATGATTCCGGGGGACGTGGCTTCCCTGGTCCTGGGGGATAACGCGCCCCTGTCCGCAAGACAGGAGCTGACCCGGGAACTGGGACTGGACAAGCCGTTCTGGCTACGCTATGTGGATTATGTGTGGAACGCGCTCCACGGCAATTTTGGCCTGTCCTACCGGACAAGGACACCTGTGTTTACCGAGATATTCTCCAGATTCCCAACCACCATGAAGCTGGCCGCGGGCGCCATGCTGCTGTCGGTTGCAATCGGGGTTCCCCTTGGAATCCTGTCGGCGGTTAAGCAGTATTCGGCGCTGGATGTAATCAACTCGGTCACGGCCATGTTCTTTTCATCCATCCCCGCCTTCTGGCTGGGGCTTCTGTCCATCCTTCTGTTCGCGCTGAAGCTGGGATGGCTGCCCTCCAATGGGGCGGATTCGGTGAAGAGCTTCATCCTTCCTATCGTAACCCTGGCCCTGCCGGGCGCAGCGGAAATCCTCCGTCTGACCCGTTCCACCATGCTGGAGGTCATAAGGCAGGACTATATCCGCACCGCAAGGGCAAAGGGCGCGTCCAGCATGGTGGTCATATGGAAGCACGCCTTAAAGAATGCGCTTTTGCCGGTCATCACGGTGGCGGGCATGCATTTCGGGGCATTGCTTGGCGGTTCCGTGATTACGGAATCCGTATTCGCAATGCCGGGGGTGGGAACCCTTGCCATTGACGCCATCCGGAGCAAGGATACGCCTCAGGTAATGGCTGCGGTACTGATGCTGGCTGCCCTGTTTTGTATCATTATGCTGATTGTGGACCTGCTGTATGCGTTCATTGATCCGCGTATCCGTTCAAGATACAGTAAGTGAGGGCCGAAGATATGAGTGAAAGAGATAAAACGGCGGCTGTTAAGAGAAACAGTCCTGCCAGGGAGATTTGGAGAAGGTTTAAGAAGAACAAGGCAGCCATGCTGGGGCTGGGTATATTTTCAGTCATGGTCCTGCTGGCCGTGTTCGCGGATGTCATATGCGATTACGACACCCAGGTCATTGCCCAGGATGTGGCGAACCGGCTGAAGGCGCCCAGCAGCGCCCACTGGTTTGGCACGGATGCATATGGGCGGGATATCTTCGCAAGGGTGGTGCATGGGGCCAGGATTTCCATCATCATCGGCCTTGCCGCCACGGTGGGCAGCGTGTGCATCAGCGGGATACTGGGTTCCATTGCCGGATATTACGGCGGACGCATTGACAATGTCATCATGCGGGTGCTGGATACGTTCCTGGCAATCCCGGGCGAGCTTTTAGCCATGGCCATCGTGGCTTCCCTGGGACCGAGCATGACCAACCTGCTGATTGCCGTGACCATTGCAAGGATTCCTCCATTTACAAGGGTCATCCGCTCCTCCATCCTGACCGTGATTGACCAGGATTACATAGAGTCGGCCATAGCCAGCGGGGCCAGGGATTCCTATATCATCGTGAAACATATCCTTCCCAATGCAATGGGGCCGATCATCATCCAGGCCACCATGGGCGTGGGCAGGATGATACTGACAGCTGCCGGTATGAGTTTTATCGGAATGGGCGTGCAGCCACCGCTTCCCGAGTGGGGTTCCATGCTGGCCGAGGGACGGGATTTCATGCGGTATTCCCCGTATATTACCTTGTTCCCGGGCCTGGCAATCATTCTGACCTCCCTGGCGCTCAATCTTTTAGGCGACGGATTAAGGGATGCCCTGGATCCGAAGCTTAAGAATTAAGGGGGGACAGCCATGACGGACGCATTATTGGAAATCAAAGATTTGGAAATAGTATACCAGACAGACGAAGAGACGGTTCATGCAGTGAACCGGATCAGCCTGAATGTGAACACCAAGGAAACCCTTGGGCTGGTGGGCGAGACAGGCGCGGGTAAGACCACCACGGCGCTGGCCATCATGCGCCTCCTGCCGGACCGGATTGGGAAGGTGGGCCAGGGGGAAATCCTGTTTGAGGGAGAAAACCTCCTTGATTTGAAAGAAAGTGAAATGCTTGGGGTACGGGGAGAGAAGATAGCCATGATATTCCAGGACCCCATGACCAGCCTGAACCCGGTGCTCACGGTGGAGGACCAGATACAGGAGGTGCTTCAGTTCCATAACCACAGCAGCCTGACCAGGGCGCAGATGGGGAAAAAGGTAGAGGAAATGCTGGAGCTGGTGGGTATTCCCGCGGCCAGGAAGACCTGCTACCCCCATGAGTTTTCCGGCGGCATGAAGCAGAGGGTGGTCATTGCCATGGCATTGGCCTGCAATCCCAGGCTTCTTATTGCAGACGAGCCAACCACTGCGCTGGATGTGACAATCCAGGCCCAGGTGCTGGGGATGATGGAAGAGTTAAAGGAACGGTTCGGCACCTCCATGCTTCTGATCACACATGACCTGGGGGTGGTTGCCCAGACCTGTGACCGCGTGGCCATCATGTATGCGGGCGAGATTGTGGAGCATGGAACCATAGAAGATATATTCACCGGGAAGGAACATCACCCGTATACCCAGGGACTGTTCGGTTCCATTCCCAGTATGACAGGGGATGCCAGGCGGCTGAACCCCATCGCGGGCCTGATGCCGGACCCCACCAATCTGCCCCATGGATGTAAATTCCATACCAGATGCCCCCACTGCATGGAAGTATGCAGGCAGCGCCTGCCGCAGGTTTACAGGGAAGGCACGCATGAGATTGCATGTCACCTTTATGGGGGAGATGGGAAACCGGGCAGCGAAGCTTCCTGTGGGGAGGATGTGAAACTGGGCAGCGAAGCTTCCTGTAGGGAGGATGTGAAACCGGGCAGCGAAGGTTTTGGTGGAGAAAGTGGGAAAATGGGCAGCGAAACAGAAGGCGCGGGCGCCGCAGGGTCTGCCGGAAAGGAGGCGGGACGCGTATGAATCAGATAAAACAGGATGTGCCGTTAATAGAAACCGTCCATCTGAAGAAGTATTTTGACACGGGTTCCGGCGTGCTCCACGCGGTCGATGATGTGAACCTGACCATCCAGCCAAGGAAGACCCTGGGAGTGGTAGGGGAATCCGGGTGCGGTAAATCCACGCTGGGCAGGACCATCCTCAGGCTGACGCCGGCCACGGAAGGGCAGATCCTTTACAACGGCAGGGACATCCTTTCTTACAACCCGCATCAGCTCCGGGAACTGCGCAGGGAAATGCAGATTATTTTCCAGGATCCATACTCCAGCCTGAATCCGCGTATGACGGTAAGCGAGCTGATTGCAGAACCCCTGGTAGTGAACAAGGTCATGAAGAATAAGAACCAGCTGAAGGAACGTGTCAAGGAACTGATGGAGACAGTTGGACTGGCGCCGCGTCTGGAAAATGCATATCCCCATGAACTGGATGGCGGAAGGCGCCAGAGGATAGGCGTTGCCAGGGCACTTTCCGTAAATCCCAAGTTCATTGTCTGCGACGAGCCGGTATCCGCTTTGGACGTGTCCATCCAGGCGCAGATACTGAACCTGCTTATGGACCTGCAGGACAACATGGGACTTACCTACATGTTCATCACCCATGACCTGTCCGTGGTACGCCATATCTCCGATGAGATAGCTGTCATGTATCTGGGACAGTGTGTGGAGCGGTGCGGTTCAAAGGAGCTGTTCGATAATCCGCTGCACCCGTATACAAAGGCGCTTTTAGATGCCATCCAGGTCCCTGACATTTCCCTCAGGGGAAAGAAGAAGCCGATTATCCGCGGGGAGGTCACAAGCCCCATTGACCCCAAGCCGGGATGCCGCTTCGCAGCCAGGTGCCCCCAGGCAACGGACGCGTGCTGGGGCAGCCAGATCCCGTTAAGAGAGGTAAGCGCAGGCCATTATGCTGCCTGTAATCTTATATAACACAAGGAGGAGTAGTTATGAAAAAGAGAATGTTAAACTGTATGGTCGCAGCAGCAGTGCTGGCCCTGGCCCTTACCGGGTGCGGCGGCGGACAGAAATCAGGGGATGCTCCGGCTGCTTCTGAGAACACGCAGGGAAGCGGCGCAGGCGAGGCAAAGGATTCCCTGACCATTGCCCTGACCAACGAGCCAACGACCCTGGATCCCCAGCTGGCAGCTGATTCCATCGGCGGCATGATTATCCTAAACCTGCATGACCCGCTGGTGCGCAGGGACGCGGACGGCAATGTGGTGCCAGGTCTGGCCGAGACATGGGAAGTGGCGGAGGACGGTTTGTCCATCACCTTCCATCTGCAGCAGGGAGTGAAGTTCCAGGATGGCTCCGATCTGACGGCAGAGGACGTGGCATTTTCCCTGAACAGGGCCATTGACAAGCCGCAGTCCGAGTTATATACGTCCTTTATGGACAGCGCCGAAGCGGTGGGCGAGGGCACGGTAAAGGTGAACCTTAAGTATAAGGAACTGGCAGCGCTCCAGTATCTGACCCAGACCAACAGCGCCATTGTGTCCAAGGCATATGTGGAATCCGTGGGGGATGAGAACTATGCGGCAAAGCCATGCGGGACCGGCCCATATAAACTGGTGGAGTGGCAGAAGGGAAACAAGATCATCCTTGAATCCAACGAGGATTACTATAAGGGCGCGCCGGCCATCAAGCACATTGAACTTCGTGTCCTCAAGGAAGCCACAACTGCCATGGTTGCCCTGGAGAGCGGTGACGTGGACCTGGTTTACAACATCGGCGGTCTGGATGCCATGACGGTCCAGTCCAATGACAAGCTGGGATACCAGGAGACCAACGGAACATCTATCTGGAACCTGGCGTTTAATGTGAATGTGGAGCCGTTTAATGATGTGAAGGTAAGAAGGGCCCTGGCAATGGCTGTGAAACGCGATGATATCATAGCCGGAGCAATGGACGGCGCCGGAATGCCGGCGGAAATCATCCTGACAGACCAGACCACCCCCAATCCGGGAGCGGATGCCATTGACACGCCCAAGTACGATTTGGAAGGCGCCAAAGCCCTTTTGGCAGAGGCGGGATATCCCGATGGATTTAAGACCACCATCTATGTAAGGGAAGATTACACCAAGAAGATTGCAAGCATTGTGCAGAGCGAGTGGAAGGAAATCGGCGTGGACGCTGAAATCCAGGTGATGGAGCGTGCCGCCCTGCTGTCTGATATCAAGGCAGGCAAGCTGGGATGCTACACCGTGGGCAATGTGAGCATGACCCTGGATTCCACCTTCCTTCTGGGAACCCTGTCAACGGACAATATCCCGGATTCCAACATGACCTTCTACTCCAATCCGGAGTATGACAAGATCGTGGAGGAGCAGGCCAACACGGATGACGGAGCAAAACGTCTGGAACTGATTACCGAAGCCCTGAAGATTGAGGCGGAGGACGTTCCGAGAATCAACCTGTTCTATATGATTTCCAATATTGCCCATAACAAAGATTTAAACTGTAAGGTATGTCCGGCAATGGAGAGTTATAACTGGTCGGAGTTTTCCTGGAATTAAATATCATAGGTGTTATCCTGTCGGGAGGGGACACAGCAGAGGAATTAACTGCTGTGTCCTCTTTTGGCGTATTTCCCCTGAACGGGATGTTAAATCGGGATTCTTTGTGGTAGAATTATTTTGAGAAGGAAACCTGGGGTATAATCCATTAGAAATGAGATACTATACAGGGATGGATCCGGCGGGAACAGCGGGGAAGTGTATTATATTAAGTCTTCCTGAATAATAACGAAATATTTATCAGTTTATTTGAAAAATCGGAGATAGTATGGTATATTGGACAAAGAAAAATGAGAGCGTATAGGTATGGGCACAGGGATGGCAGGATGCATGCGCTGCATGTAAGGAACCAGGATACGGCTTCTGACTGCCCATAGCGAAGGAGGAAGAATGAAAGGGATTATACTTGCCGGAGGAAGCGGGACACGCCTGTACCCGTTGACGAAGGTGACATCGAAGCAGCTGCTTCCAATTTATGATAAACCGATGATATACTACCCGCTGTCCGTGCTGATGAATGCAGGTATCAGGGATATACTGATTATCTCCACTCCGGACGATACACCGCGGTTTGAGGCACTTTTAGGTGACGGGCACCAGTTTGGCATTCATCTGAGCTACGCCGTACAGCCAAGCCCGGACGGCCTGGCCCAGGCGTTCATCATTGGCGAGGAATTCATAGGAAATGATTCAGTGGCCATGGTTCTGGGCGACAACATTTTCCATGGACAGGGGCTGGCAAAGCGCCTGAGGGCAGCGGCAGCCAAAGAGACAGGCGCCACTGTGTTCGGTTATTATGTGGACGACCCGGAGCGGTTTGGCATCGTGGAGTTTGACAAGGATGGGAAGGCTGTCTCAATCGAGGAAAAGCCGGAGAAGCCAAAGTCCAATTACTGTGTCACCGGACTGTATTTCTATGACAACCGTGTGGTGGAGTATGCCAGGAACCTGAAACCATCAGCCAGGGGCGAATTGGAGATAACGGACCTGAACCGCATTTACCTGGAGAATGGCGAACTGGATGTCATCCTTCTGGGCCAGGGCTTCACATGGCTGGATACGGGAACCCATGAATCCCTGGTGGAGGCCACCAACTTTGTAAAGACCGTGGAGACCCACCAGCACCGCAAGATTGCCTGCCTGGAGGAAATCGGGTATCTCAGGGGCTGGATTACCAGGGAACAGGTGCTGGAGACTTACGAAGTGCTCAAAAAGAACCAGTATGGAAAATATTTAAAGGATGTCCTGGATGGCAAATATGTGGATAAGATCCATCCCCAGGACTTTTAACCATAGAGGAGGAATCATCAGATGAAAATAATCGTTACCGGCGGCGCCGGTTTTATCGGAAGCAACTTTGTGCACCACATGGTGAACAAATACCCGGACTACCAGATCATCAACCTGGACCTGCTGACCTACGCGGGCAACCTGGAGAACTTAAAGCCAGTGGAGGACAAGCCGAATTATAAGTTTGTCAAAGGCGATATCGCCGACAGGAAATTCATCTTCAGCCTGTTTGAGACAGAAAAGCCGGATGTGGTTGTGAACTTTGCAGCGGAAAGCCATGTGGACCGCTCCATCACGGACCCTGAGAGCTTTGTCAGGACCAATGTGATGGGAACCACCACCCTGCTGGACGCATGCCGCACATACGGCATTAAGCGTTACCACCAGGTGTCCACGGATGAGGTGTACGGCGACCTTCCTCTTGACAGGCCGGACCTGTTCTTTACCGAGGAGACTCCGCTTCATACATCCAGCCCCTATTCCTCCTCCAAGGCCAGCGCCGACCTGTTCGTGCTTTCATACTACAGGACCTACGGGCTGCCGGTAACCGTTTCCCGCTGTTCCAATAACTACGGGCCTTATCATTTCCCGGAAAAGCTGATTCCGTTAATCATCAGCCGCGCCCTGGCGGACGAGGAACTGCCCGTATACGGCACAGGGGAGAATGTACGCGACTGGCTCCATGTGGCGGACCACTGCGAGGCCATTGACCTTGTGATCCACAAGGGACGTGAAGGGGAAGTATACAATATTGGCGGGCATAACGAGCGCACGAACCTGGAAGTGGTCAGGACCATCCTGAAGGCCCTTGACAAGCCGGAGAGTCTGATAAAATTCGTGACAGACCGTCCGGGCCACGATATGCGTTATGCCATTGACCCAACCAAGATAGAGACAGAGCTGGGCTGGAAGCCACAGTATAATTTCGATACAGGAATCGAGCAGACCATTCAGTGGTATCTGGATAACCAGGAATGGTGGAAGAATATCCTGAGCGGCGAGTACAGTAATTACTTTGATAAAATGTATGGAAACCGCCTGTAACCAGTAAATTTACAGATATGGCTGACAGAGGACGAGGCTGCCCGGATGGAGTGACAGGGCGCTTCCGTTCCCTGCCGGCCATTATTAAGAATGGAGGGAATGTATCTATGAAGGTTCTTGTAACAGGTGTAAAGGGCCAGCTGGGCCATGATGTGATGAATGAACTTGCCAGCCGCGGCATAGAAGGATTTGGCGTGGACGTGGAAGAAATGGATATCACCAGCAAGGAAGCCTGCGAAAATGTAATTACCGGGGCAAAACCTGACGCAGTCATCCACTGTGCGGCATATACTGCAGTAGATGCTGCAGAAGATAACCTGGAGCTGTGCCGCAAGGTCAATGCGGAAGGGACACGCAATATCGCCAAGGTATGTAAGGCGCTGGACATCAAGATGATGTATATCAGCACGGATTATGTGTTCAATGGCGGCGGCGAGCGTCCATGGGAGCCGGATGACCACAGGGAACCCCTCAACGTATACGGCCTGACCAAGTACGAGGGTGAAATCAGCGTGGAGCAGAATGTGAGCAGATACTTCATCGTCCGGATTGCCTGGGTATTCGGCGTGAACGGCAAGAACTTCATAAAGACCATGCTGCGCCTTGGAAAGGAAAAGGGGGCTGTGAGCGTTGTTGACGACCAGATCGGTTCCCCTACCTACACCTATGACCTGGCCCGCCTGCTGGTCGACATGATCCAGACTGATAAATACGGCCGCTATCATGCAACCAATGAAGGACTGTGCAGCTGGTATGAATTTGCATGTGAGATTTTCCGCCAGGCAGGCATGGATGAGGTAAAGGTAACTCCGGTGGACTCATCCGGTTTCCCGGCAAAGGCCAAACGTCCCCAGAACAGCAGGATGAGCAAGGAAAAACTGACTGAGAACGGATTTGAGAGAATGCCCTCATGGCAGGACGCCCTGGGCCGGTACCTGAAGGTACTAAAGGAAAATGGCATGATGTGACAGCTTTTGCAGCGTAATTAGAGACAGGGAGGAATTAAGAGACAATGGGTAAATATTTTGGTACGGATGGTTTCCGCGGGGAGGCCAATGTGGATCTGACAGTGGAGCACGCCTACAAAGTGGGGCGTTTCCTTGGATGGTACTATGGGCAGAAGGCCCCGGATGAAAGGTGCCGCGTTGTAATCGGAAAGGATACCAGGCGCAGCAGCTACATGTTCGAGTATTCCCTGGTGGCGGGCCTTACTGCTTCCGGCGCGGATGTGTATCTGCTCCATGTAACCACCACCCCCAGCGTATCCTACGTGGTACGCACGGAAGGGTTTAACTGCGGGATCATGATATCCGCAAGCCATAATCCATTCTATGATAACGGTATCAAGGTAATCAATGAAAGAGGCGAGAAACTGGAAGAATCCGTCATCCTGGAGATTGAAAAATACCTGGATGGGGAAATCGGCGAAATCCCCCTGGCAAGAAAAGAAAACATAGGCCGCACCGTGGACTTCGCGGCTGGCCGTAACCGCTACATCGGCTATCTGATTTCCATTGCCACCCGCTCCTTTAAGAACATGAAGGTGGCCCTGGACTGTGCCAACGGCAGCGCGTCCGCCATTGCCAAGAATGTTTTCGATGCCCTGGGCGCGGAGACACATGTGATGAACAACGACCCCAACGGCCTGAACATCAATACGGACTGCGGTTCCACCCATATCAGGTATCTGCAGAAGTTTGTGGTGGAGCAGAAGTGCGACCTGGGCTTTGCCTATGACGGTGACGCGGACCGCTGTATTGCCGTGGACGGTAAAGGCAATGTTGTGGATGGCGATGTCATCATGTACATCTGCGGCAAGTACATGAAGGAGCAGGGAACCCTGTTCAATAACACCGTGGTCACCACCATCATGTCCAATTTCGGGCTTTACAAGGCATTTGAAAGAGAAGGCATTGCCTATGAAAAGACGGCTGTGGGTGACAAGTACGTGTATGAGAACATGGCAGGCACCGGCAACTGCCTGGGCGGTGAACAGTCAGGACATATTATCTTCAGCAAGCACGCAACCACAGGGGACGGTATCCTTACATCCTTAAAGGTGATGGAAGTGGTTCTGGAGAAAAAGCAGACCCTGGAGAAGCTGGCATCAGAGGTTGATATCTATCCTCAGGTACTTAAGAACGTGCGGGTAAAGGATAAAAAGGAAGCCCAGGACGATGAGGCGGTCCAGGCAGAGGTGGCCAAAGTGGCTGAAAGCCTGGGGTCTGACGGACGCATCCTCCTGCGCCAGTCCGGCACGGAGCCGGTGGTGCGCGTCATGGTGGAAGCGCCGGACTTGGATACATGCGAACGGTTCGTGGACCAGGTGATTGATGTGATGGGGAGGCAGGGACACTGCGTGTAAAATACTAATGTCAATGCCTGCTTAATAGTTTACCGACATTAATCTTAAAAGGTTGGATTATCAGAAACCCTGATAACCCAACCTTTTTGAAATTAATGCTAGAAGGGAGCATATCAACTTTATGCGATACCATAGGCTTTTACCTCTGTGATATTTGTTGTATCAAATGGCGCTTTATTTATTGAAAGACTAACTATACTAATGTATACTTAAGTTGATAGTTTTACAAAAAACAAAAGTGTTACAGTTGATACATTAGTTAAGCTGTGCGAAATGTTAAACTGCAAGCCAGGGGATTTGTTGGAATATATAGAGAAAGATGATACCGCAAAAAATGAATGAAATAAGCCCCGAAAGTCAATCCGGGGCAGACACACGATAATATGTTTAATAGGGGAACCGATGGGGCGCTATTCTAGCCGCCTACTCATAAGAGAAAGGGGCTGGTGCTTATGTACGTTACTTTTAATGACTTATTTACATTTGTTATCATGCTTGTAGCTGTAATAACTCTTGTTAAGCATAAAAAATAACGCCCTCACCCGGAAATGAAGTGAACCCCTTTTGTTAGACAGAAAAATCGTCTAATGAAAGGGGTTTTTCTATGTCAGGAAGAAGAATGTACAGTGATGAATTAAAGCTTAAGTTGGTAAAGGAATACTTTGAGGGTGGTCTGGGTATTAAAGCGTTGGCCCAAAAATATTGCATGGACAGATCCTCCTTGAGAAAGTGGATTCATCTATATAATGAAAATGGGGAGGCCGGGCTTTGCACAAGGCCTGGAACATACAGTGGAGATTTTAAGGTTTCTGTTGTAGAATATATGCATAGCACAGGAGCCTCCCAACAGCAGACTGCCGCTCATTTTAATATTCCATCCCCAAGAACGGTACTTATGTGGGAACGGAAATACGATGAAGAAGGAAAAGAGGCTCTATATAAAGAAAATCGAGGAAGGGCTTCTAAGATGGGAACAAAACGACCTGGAAAAACTAAAAACGATATAAATACGAACGAAGATTTATTGGCAGAAGTGCAACGCCTTCGAATGGAGAATGAATACTTAAAAAAATTGAACGCCTTAGTTCAAGAGCGGGAAAAATCAAGGAAACCGACAAAGTAGCTGTCATTACTGAACTAAGGCAGAAATATAAGCTGACAGCATTACTTCAAATAGCAGGAATGCCAAGAAGTACGTATTACTATTATTTAAAAAAAGGCAGGAAATCCGGATAAATATGCCGAGGTAAAAGAAAAAATCCAGTTGATTCATAATGAAAATCAAGGACGCTATGGTTATCGCCGGATTACTATGGAGCTCCACAACCGTGGTTACAGGATTAATCACAAAACGGTACAGCGTCTGATGGGACTGCTAGAGCCTGTTTGAAAATTCATTCCCGCCATCTGCACGCCCCACTTAGCGGCATATTTGGTCCCAATTCTGTCATGGAGAATTTTTTTGGATTGCTGAAATCGGAATTGCTGTATTTGAGGGAATTTAGCTCCGTAGAAGAATTTCGAGTTGAACTGGAAAAATATATAGATTACTATAATAACAAACGGATTAAGAACAAACTAAAAGGACTGAGCCCTGTCCAATACAGGATTCAATCCTCATTAGTTGCGTAACCATCAATTTTTGTCTAACTTTTTGGGGTCAAATCAAAAGTGTAGCGTTATTTTTTAATACATATTTCTACCGAGGTGGCTAGGGTTCAGCTAGCAATCGGTTCTCTTGTTAAGTATATTATATCGGTTCCTAAAACTCTTGTCAATGCATTTTTGGTTGACTACCTATAAGTAAAAACAATAAATACAATTGACTTCCTTGGCTTATTTTGCTATCCTGAAGCCAGATACCTAATACACAAAACCGCAGCCTTTTGATGGATGCGGTTCTTGTTTTTTGTAGATAGGTATATCTGATATAGAAGAAACACTAATTAGATTTATTCAGACAAGCCTGCAAATGGCAGTGTGCTATCCTGATTAGGCGTTAAAACCAACGGTTTTATAAGCATTTTTCCTGATTCGTCCATGATGTACCACTTACCGTCCACGGCCTGCAGCCCCTTGATCATGGCGCCGTCCTCGCCCGGATAGTACCAATCCCCATGACAAACAATCAAATAAAAGTAAATTACTGGTAAAAATAGTGATAAAATCTAACAAAATAATTAATGAATTTTGCCGATTAATTATAAAAGTTCCACAACTGAGAGGGGGTATTTCAAATTGACTTCCACTGTCCGTGACCTTAGAATGAAGGCGGAAAGAAACATTATCTTAAAGGAGGAATAAGGGCATGGATGTAACAAGAAACGATGTGGAACGGATGATTGATGCTTCTCTGGGGGCTACGCCGGCGCCTACCCTGGGGCAGGTGGAGGAGTTCGTGAGGAAGACCTTGGATTATGACTTTGCCACCACGCTGACCGAGCCGTTTTTTATCAGGGGAAACGCAGATATCCTTCACCAGGCAGGTAAGCAGTTAGTCAGTGTCATCTCCTATCCGCTGGGAGGGATGACCCATGAAGCCAAGCTTTATCAGGCCAGACAGGCGCTTAAGGACGGGGCGGACGAACTGGATATCTCCATGGATGTCAGCGCATTTAAGTCGGGCCGCTACGAATACGTCAAGGAGGAGCTGAAACCATTTGTGGACATGATGGAAGGCAAAATCATGAAAATGATATATTTTGCCAGTCTTCTGACCGAGGATGAGCAGCTGAGGGCTGCTGAGATGGCCATTGAACTTGGGATACCGTACCTGAAGACCAACACTGGATTTGGATTCGTCACCACCACGGACCAGGTAAGGCTGATTAAGGACCATTACCATGATGCAATCAAGGTAATGACATCCGGCGGCGTGAGGACCAGGGAAGATGCGGCCGCCATGATCCAGGCGGGAGCGGAGAGGATTGCCACCAGTTCGGCATTTAAGATTGTAGACAGCTTTAATGAGTGATATGGGATAGATTTGATTGAGCCACAAGGAGGATGGAATAATGAACAGAAATGAATTGGCACGTTATATTGACCAGACAACATTGAAGCCGGGCATGACCTATGAGTATGTTACCGGTTTCTGTGAAAAGGCTAAGGAAAATCATTTTGCCAGCGTCTGCATACTGCCCAATATGATTGAGACGGCAGCCGGGGTCTTGGACGGCTCCGATACAAAGGTGTGCACGGTCATCAGTTTCCCGCTGGGATTCGACTGGCCGGATGTGAAGATCCATGAGACGGAGGACGCCCTGGAAAAGGGAGCCAAAGAGATTGACCTGGTGATGAATGTGTCCGCACTAAAGTCTGAGCGGTATGATATCGTGGACGAGGAGCTGGAAGGCGTGGTAAAGGCGAGCCATGGCAAAGGGGCAATCGTGAAACTGATAATTGAAACCCCGCTGCTGACTGAGGGACAGATTGTAAAGGCATGTGAGCTGGCCGAAAAACATGGGGTGGATATTGTGAAGACATCCACGGGATTTTCAGCCATGCTGCCCCGGTCCACTTCCGTGGAGGATGTAAGGCTCATACGCAGCTGCGTAAAGCCGGAGACAGGAGTTAAGGCGGCCGGAGGAATCCGTACAACTGCCGATACCCTGGCCATGATTGAAGCGGGGGCTACAAGAATAGGCGCCAGTGCGGGAGAGGAAATCATTGGCGGCCTGTAAGATGGCGGAGGAAAGGGAATGCAGAAACTGGTAAGTTTGGATGATATAGAATTGAATGTGTCTGCAGCAGACTGGCAGGATGCGGTGGTAAAATCAGGGACCATACTTGTGAATAACGGATATGTGACCAGGGAATATGTGGACGCCATGGTACAGACCGTCAAGACCCTTGGACCGTATATCGTGGTTGCCCCGGGACTGGCCATGCCCCATGCAAGGAGTACGAACGGCGTCATAAAAAGCGGCATCAGTATCATGACATTATCCCGGCCCGTAACCTTTGGCAATGAGAGCAATGATCCGGTGCGCCTGCTGATTGGGCTGGCAGGGAGCAATGACGATCTTCACCTCAAAATCATACAGGCAATCGCCACTATTTTTGAGGATGACAGCATGCTGGGCAGGATAACCGCCTGCAATAGCAAGGCGGCAGTTGCCGGGATATTCAATAATGTGGAGGTGGAGGAATAATGTTACATATTGTTACAATATGCGGATGCGGAATGGGCAGCAGCGTAATCCTGAAAATGAATGCTGAGAAAGCATTAAAGGAACTGGGGATACAGGCAAAACTGGAGGTCAGCGATATCACGACGGGAAAGGGAGCGGCCCGCACCGCCGATTTGGTGCTCATAGGCAAGGAACTGGCCTATCTGGTGCAGGATATTGACAAACCTGTCATACAGCTTACCAGCTTTGTGAATAAGCAGGAAATCAAGGACAAGTTGAGGGAATACTGCGAAGCAAATGGAATCAAGTAGGAATCAGCAGGAATCAGGGGAGTTTTTGCAGCAGAAAGTCCACGATGGAAAGAATCGTGGAAAAGTTAAGAAAGGATTCAGATATGGGGAAATTCGATAATAAGGTAGTGATTGTCACAGGCGCAGGACAGGGAGCCGGCAAACAGCTGGCCATCCGGTTTTACAGGGAAGGCGCTGCCGTCTGTCTTCTAGATTTACATGGAGACAACCTGGCCGCTGTGGTGGATGAGGTGAAACCGGACATGGACCGTTTCCTGACGTACACCGTGGATGTCAGCGACAGCAGCCAGGTGAACCAGTCCATAGAGGACGCAGGCAGGCGGTTTGGGAAAATTGATATTCTGATTAATAATGCAGGCGTGCTCCACAAAGGCATGATAGAGGATTCCACAGATGCACATATGCAGCTCATGATTAACGTGAACCTGCTGGGACCCATGTACTGCACCAGGGCCTGTGTGCCTTACATGAAGGAAAATGGAGGAAATATCGTCAATGTGGCTTCCATACTGGCGACCTTCCCCAATACCGGTTCAGGCGCCTATGGGGCGGCCAAGGCCGGAATGATGGTACTGACCAGGGTATGGGCCGCAGAGCTTGCGCCTTATCATATCCGCGTGAACTGCTATGCGCCGGGTGTGCTTAATACGCCTATGGCGGAGGATGTGATTAAGAACCGTGCGGAAAGTAAACTTTGCCAGATACCGCTGCGCAGGTTTGGGGAACCGGATGACGCATTTGATCTGGTAAGCTTCTTCTGCTCAGAACAGGCAGGCTATATCACAGGACAGACCATAGGACTGGATGGAGGGATATGGGCGACACAGACGCCCACGGCTGCCTGGAAACTGTAGGGGAAGATGGAGAGGGGGATACTATGGATTTTGTAATTGATTTTATCACCAATGTACTTGGCAATCCCACGGTCATGCTTGGTATCATCGCATGTATCGGATTGATATTTTTAAGGAAAAGCGTCAGTGACATTGTAATGGGAACGGTGAAGACCATGATGGGGTACCTGATCCTAAGCGCCGGTACAACCATTATCGGGACGCCCATCACCCTGCTGACAACCCTTGTGCAGAGAGGGCTGGGGGTAGACGGGGTACTGCCCCTGTACTGGGTGGTGTATTCCGAGTCCATGGCCAGGTTTGGGACAGAGGCAGCCCTGATATTCATCACAGGTTTCATCATCAATATCCTGCTGGCCAAATTCACCCCGTGGAAGAATCTGGCCATGACCGTCCACCTGCAGCTGTTCTGGGCTGGATTCATGGCAAGCATCATGGCTGGGTTCGGATTTTCGGGGGTCACGCTGATTCTTGTGGGCGGACTGATTTCCGGGGTTTACTACTGGATTGCCACTACAATCTCAGCCCACTACTTAAAACCTGTCACCACGGAGCATGCCAACTTCGTCCCCAGCGCCATTGCACTTGTCATAGCAGGGGAGTCGGGAAGGCTCTTTAAGAAGGGTGGGAAATCCACGGAGGAAATCGAATTCCCAAGTTCCCTCAACTGGCTGAAGGACAGCATTATCGCCACCTGTATGGCTGTGCTGGCAATGAATTTTATCTTCACATTCATCGCTGGTCCCGGGGTTGTAAGGGAACTGGCAGCGGGGATGCCGTGGATCCTCTACGTCATCATCCAGTCGCTGACCTTTGGCGGAGGAATTGCAGTCATCCTTTACGGTGTGCGGATGATGCTGGCGGAGCTGATACCTGCTTTCTCCGGCGTGGCGGAATCCCTTCTGCCCAATGCGGTGCTTGGCCTTGACTATCCAACGGTATTTCCTTATGCGGGAACAGCAGTCATGCTGGGATTCATCTTCAGCCTCCTGGGTTCCATCATAGCAACCCTGGTGATGGCCTTCACCGGATTCTCCCCCGTGGTGGTGCCCGGGGTCCAGATTAATTTCTTTGAGGGCGCCCTGGTAGGTGTCTATGCCAATGCAAGGGGAGGACTTAAAAACTGTATATTCAGCGCCCTTGTCACGGGATTCATCCTGCAGTTTGCGGTAGCGCTCACGTTCCCCATGACAGGACACCTTATGGCTACCGGAGGAGCGTATGAGGCAATGGACTTTAATACAATTGGTTACCTGATTGCAAAAATGATGTCAATCTTTCATTAAATGAACATTTGTCTGGCAGGCCATGCATTCCGGGTTCCGGGATGCTGGCTTGTCTGTTTATGGAAGGAAGTGAGGGGGACAATGGAAGAGGCAATGCAGTATCTGGATCTGATCCGCAGCGATCCATTCCTTCATGCCATGCTGGTTTCTTATGAAAATGCCGCTGCTGCCCAGACACAGGACAGTGTGCTGGATTATGGCTGCGGATATGGATGGGGAAGCTATATCCTCTCGGATTCCTTTGGCCAGGTTACGGGATATGACCCGGATGCGGACCGGATTGGGTTTGCCCGGAGTATGTTCGCCAGGGGGAATATTGCTTTTGTTGAGGACGGGAAAATGCTGGCCGGGCGCCGCTATGACGTGGTCTGTCTTTTCATGGTCCTTCCTTATGCAAAGAACGGCAGGGATCTGTTGGCCCGTCTTGGCGCGTACCTGAAACCGGAAGGGGTCATTTGGATAAGTTATAAGTCGGCGGATGCTGCCCTTGAGGCCGTGATAGAGAGCTGGTCGGCTGAGTGGGGATTTGCCCTTTTATGCTCCTCGGTCCGGCGTCTGTCGGACCAGGAAGGGATAGTGGAACAATGTTACGGCAGGCACAGGGATGAGGGATGGCCATATGCTTTATGAACGATGCGTACATATAATTGAACGATTGATACAGTCCAGGCAGGCCGTGACAAGCAGTGACCTGGCTGGACAGCTGTCCGTGAGCACGCGTACAATCCGCAGCGACCTGGATGTCATTGACCAGTGGCTGTCTGAATTTTCACACGGACCGGTTGTGAGGGTGCCGGGACTTGGGATACTTTTAAATGACAGTGATGGGCGCATCAGGAGGGAACTGGAGGAACAGGGGGCGGGCGTGTATATAATGTCCTCCAGAGAACGGGTCAGGGCCATCACCGGATGGCTGCTGACGGAAAGCCCATCCACCAGCATTGCGGAGATTGCGGACAGGCTTCAGGTCAGCCCGGCCACTGTTTCCAATGATTTACAGAAGGTGAAGATGTGGATGAACCACTTCTGTATCCACATGATATCCAGGCCCCACACAGGAATCGCCCTGCGGGATTCGGAGAGCAGCATACGCAGGGGATGTGTCATGCTCCTTCGGGAAATGCTGGAAACCGGAACCCGCCAGCAGGATTTAATCGGCATGAGGTTCACCCAGGTGGAAAATGTGCTGAGAAAGTACGGGATGGACACCTTTTGTGAAGCAATCATCCTGTGGAGGGAGGAAATCCTGTTCCTTATCCGGCAGCTGCAGGACAGTGCCCAGGTGACCATATCGGATAACGGATTCTGCGCAATGTTCCTTTATCTGCTCACGGCCTTTGCCCGCAGGAACAGGGGATGCAGGATCAGCGTGGGAAGGCAGAATTATACACATATCAAGGCCCAGTCCGGTTTTGACTTCACCGCGATACATGACCTGATACTGGAGCGGACCGGATTAGACATGGATGAGGATGAAATGTTCTTTATCCATGCCCAGTGGATGTCCCTGCGCAAGTTCGGGGCGTCCCAGGACATCAATGTGGAAAATGTCCTCATTGCCAAAGAACTGATTGCAGAGGTGAAGGATTCGCTGGAACTGGAGTTTGAGGAGGGGGATGACACGGTGCTGGAGCTGGCTACCCATCTGAGCGTCATGCAGTACCGGCTGTTCCTCAATATACCCGCAGAACACAATGCGGCGCTGACAGAGATAGAGGAGACATTCCCGGACGTATGTCAGGTGGTAAGGGAGAAGCTGTGGTCCATACTGCGTATGCGTATGGACAATGTGAACCGGGAGGTGTGCAGTAAGGAGGCTGTCTACATTTCCATGTATATCGTGGCCTGTATCCTCAAGAACCCGCTGGAGGAAGCGGCAAAGAAAAATGTCATCATCGTGTGCAACAGCACGGTTGCCACCTCACGGATACTGGAAAACCGTCTGGGGTCCATCTTTTCCAATATTAACGTGGTGAAAGCCATTTCCTATCATGAATTTGTCAATTCCACAGAACCCCTGCCATGTGACCTGATTATCTCCACCCTGCCCTTGGAGAGCAGCCGGTATCCGTGCATTACGGTGAACCCGCTGCTTAAACTGGAGGATATCAATAAGCTGATGGGTATGTTCATGCTGCGCATGCAGAATGTGGACCTGAATAAATATATCAGCGCAACCATCAACATCGCGGCCCGTTCCCTGGAACTGAAACCGGAGGAACGCATCAAGCTGTCAATCGAGCTTGCCAGGGATATTAAGGACGAGGTCAAAGGGCTGGATAAAACCAGGAAGCCTGCCTTAAGGAACCTTTTGGATGAGTCCCTGATTGCGGTTAACGTACACGCTAAGAACTGCTATGATGCCATCCAGATAGCGGGAAACCTTCTGAAAGACCAGGGGTATATCACACAGAAGCACATTGACGAGATGATACGCATCAAGCGCAGGCTGGGCGGTTACATGGTCATTGACAAAGGTGTTGCCCTTCCCCATCTGCTTGCGCCGGAACTGCCCGGGCCGTGCATGAGCGTCATTACCCTGGATAAACCGGTCCGGTTCAATCATGCGGACAATGACCCGGTAAACCTGATTGTCATGCTGCTGTCCAACCACAACACGGCCCATATCAAGGTGCTGGAGGAACTGGTGGATGTGCTGGGAGACGCCAAAAAGCGGGAAGCCATAGAGGCAGCCGCCAGCGCTTATGAGCTTTTAAGCATCATAAGCTGAGGCGTACTACGGGGTGGGAGGAGATGGGTCCTGCAATGGAAGCTTTGCCGGTAAAATGACTGGCAAAGCTTTTTTCTTCCGGCCTGCTGTGGTAGAATATGATGCAGGAATCAAATACATTTTTTGTCCCCGGTGGATAAAAGGAAGGCAGGACATATGAATCAAAATCCATTAAACGGCCGCATGCTGGTCAGCGGCTGCCCTGAAGGCCAGGAATATAATACCCAGCTCCTGTATTTTACATGTTCATCCATGGGAAAGGGCGATGAACGCATTTACATGCTCAGCGACAGGACAGGCAGTCCAAACGTGGTGGTGCGCAGCCTGTCTGACGGGAAGGAGCGGATCCTTACGGACAACAGGAAGGGAATCCTTAAGAGCTATGTCTATTTTGACGGGACGTTGAATGAGGGGCTGGGTAAGGCCAGCGTATGCCTGGACTGTGAGCGGGAAGTCATTTATTATATCCAGGACGACCGTATCTGCAAAGTGGACCTGGAGGGGAGGATTACCGTCCTGAACCAGGTGCCGGACGGTCGCATGACTGCATTTACCCATGTGAGCGGGGATGGGAAATACCTGTGCGTCCCCATGACGGACGGCCGCTGCCTGGATTTTGACCCGGAGACAGAGGGGAGCGGTCTGGACCGCCGCCCGTCCTATGATATAGACGAAAGGGTACAGAGGGAGGGGCTTAACAGTTATCTGTGCGTGTACGACACGGATTCGGGTGCGCTCTTATATGAGAAGACAGTGCCAAAATGCTGGATAACCCATGTACAGTTTCATCCCGTGAACCCGGATATCATCATGTACAATCATGAGTGGTCCAGCTTTTCCTGCGGCATCCGCAGAATCTGGCTGTATGACCATGCAGAGGACACCCTCAGGCCTGTGCGCACCGTGGGAGGGGATACCCTGGGCAATCCGGCCGGGTATGCGCGCAGTGCTGAGGACTGGGTCTGCCATGAGATGTGGAGTGATGACGGGGCGTATATCATTTACCACGGCGGGTATCATGAAGGCCCGGCCATGGTGGGCAGGTATGAGCCGGCTTCCGGCAGATACTGGGAGATAGCCCTGCCGGAGGATTATGACGCCTACGGCCACTTTACCATGGACCACAAGGGAAACCTGGTGTGCGACGGCTATTTCAAATATCCGTGGGAAGTTAAGAAAGTCAGGGAAAACAGCACGGACAACGGACCAGATCCCCATAAGAAGGATGCGGAGTACATATGCAAGGTGATTCCGGACTGGGATGCAGGTACACTTACATGGATTCCCCTCTGTAAACACGAAAGCGACTGGCTTGGCCAGGACGCCCATCCACATCCTATATACAGTCATGCGGGGGACAGGATTTTCTTCAACAGCCGCATGGACAGGACCGTGAACGTGTACTGTGTCTCGTCGGCCGTGTCCCGGGATATGGCCTGAAAGGCCCATTGTTCATAAAATACAGGAATAAAAGGTATAACTATTGAGAATAGCCGGGGCCGGTATCCATGTTGTCAGTTATTTCTAAATGTGCTATAATGAATTAACGTTGCAAAAACACAGCGATTTTAACAGTAAAGGAATGATGTGGAAATGGGGCTGAATCAGTAAGGGTAGTACTGTTCATCGTCCGCCGCTACGGTGTCATCGAGCGACTGCCCGGTACGGGCTGAGGGATTAAAACCGTAGGACTGGTATGTTACTTTTAAATGATGGACAGAATTGGAGGAAGAAGCATGTTAAATTATAAGAGATATAAGAGAGTCCCTGTTGTTAATTTCCCGGAGCGCACATGGCCGGATAAGGAAATCATGAAGGCACCCGTATGGTGCAGTGTTGACCTTAGGGACGGCAACCAGGCCCTGGTGGAACCCATGGTGGTGGAAGAGAAGGTGGAGATGTTCAACCTTCTTGTTAAACTGGGATTTAAGGAGATTGAGGTCGGCTTTCCGGCAGCGTCCCAGATTGAGTATGATTTCTTACGCACACTGGTTGAGCGCAAGCTGATTCCGGACGACGTGGAGGTCCAAGTCCTTGTACAGTGCCGCGAGCATCTGATTAAAAGGACATTTGAGGCATTAGAGGGAATCAAGAAGGCCATTGTACATATTTATAATTCCACATCCACCTTACAGCGCGATGTGGTGTTCCATAAGGATATGGAAGAGATTAAGGATATCGCGGTCATCGGCACCAAGCTGGTACAGCGGTACGCGGCAGAGTGCGACACCCAGGTCCGTCTTGAGTACTCGCCTGAGAGCTTTACCGGGACAGAGCTGGATTTTGCCCTTGATATCTGTACGGCTGTCCAGGAGACATGGGGAGCCACCAAGGAGAAACCCATCATCATCAACCTTCCGTCAACCGTAGAGATGACCACCCCCAATGTGTATGCGGATCAGATTGAATGGATGAATACGCATTTTAAGAACAGGGAGAGCATCATTTTAAGCGTACATCCCCACAATGACCGCGGCGAGGGCGTGGCTTCCACGGAACTGGCCCTTCTTGCAGGAGCGGACCGTGTGGAGGGTACATTGTTCGGCAACGGTGAGCGCACCGGTAACGTGGATATCCTGACGGTTGCCTACAACATGTTCTCACAGGGCATCAACCCTGAACTTAATATTGAGAATGTCCGCGAGATTGCAGAGGTCTGTGAGCGCTGCACCAAGATGGACATCCCGCCCAGGCATCCGTATGCAGGCAAGCTTGTATTCACTGCATTTTCCGGTTCCCATCAGGATGCCATCAACAAAGGCATGCAGGCGCTTCACGAGAGGAACGGGGAGTACTGGGAGGTTCCTTACCTTCCCATCGACCCCAGCGATATCGGCAGGGAATACGAGCCGATCGTGCGTATCAACAGCCAGTCCGGCAAGGGCGGCGTGGCGTTTGTCATGGACACCTTCTACGGCTTCAAGCTGCCAAAGGGGATGCACAAGGAATTTGCAGATGTCATCCAGAAGATTTCCGAGCAGCAGGGTGAAGTTGCGCCTGAGCAGATCATGGAAGAGTTCAAGAAGAACTATCTGGAGCGCAAGGAACCCATGCATTTCAGGAAGTGCCGCATAACCGATACGGAGACAGGGGACGGCGAGTTTGCAACCCTTGCAAAGGTCACCTTCTCAGACCACGGTATTGAGAAAACCTTTGAAGGCGTTGGAAACGGACCCATTGACGCTGTCCAGAGAGGACTTGAGGACGCCCTTGGCATCCAGATTAAGGTCCTGGACTACAACGAGCACGCGCTTGCATCCGGTTCCGGGGCAGAGGCAGCCTCCTACATCCACCTGGTAGACCAGGTCACAGGAAAGGCAACCTATGGCGTCGGCATCAGCTCCAACATCACCAGGGCATCCATCCGCGGTATCTTCAGTGCGGTGAACCGTCTGTTTTATTAAGATTTAAGCAATCAGGACCCATTATAAGCAATAAAAACCGGCTCCTTTATAGGGAGCCGGTTTTTGCGTCCTGCCGACGCCAGCTGTTGCTGCCTTAATTTCCTTTTTGCTTAAACTCCAGATTATCAAAGGAGAACGCCGAGCACACCCCGGTCTGGTCCTCCATATAATCCATGGCTACCCGGTCGCCGGGCTGGGTCAGGGCCAGTTCATTGCTCAGTTCATAGGACACGGTAAAGATATGGTCCTTCTGCTCTTCCAGGATGATTTTGTAAGTGATGGTGTTTTCCATTGTCTCACTGGCAATCCTCAGGACGGTCCCCTTTATGGTGGAGGTGGCCTGGCCTGCGGAAATGTTGCTGTTCACCGTGCCCTGTACCTGGCGGTAGTTGCGCAGGGCGCTGTCAATGGTTTCACCGGTTCCCACATTGGTGTAGTTGGAAACAGATACAAATGCATACTGCTTGATCAGTCCGGCATTATCCTTAAGTGTCATGAAGTAAGTGGCCTGTCCGTCCAGATTGATGATCATGGGGAAGGAGGCACGGTAACCGAACTGCTGCACCTTTCCTTCGGCAGAGCTTTGGGCTGCTGTTTCCGTGGCGCCGCTCATCTGGTAAATGTTGGACTCCTTTGTCACCATGTCCACCAGGATAAAGCCGATGGCTGACTCATCAGAGCCAACGCTGGTCAGTCCTGTGAACAAATAGCAGCGGGCGCCGTTGTAGATGATGATGTCACCCTGGCTGGGGCGGAACTTATCCTGGTTGGAGAAGTTGAAGATTCCGTGGACATAGATACCCTGGTTCTGTATCTGGTCCATGACAAAGCTCTCCGGCTGTACGCGGTCCACCCATTCCGGCAGTGTGTCGATGGTGTAGTGGGTGGTCTCGCCCGTGGTGGCGTTGACGGTCAGCACTCCGGTTGCTTCCGGCAGGTTAAAGAGCCAGCGGTTTTTATAAGTGGAGATGACCCAGTAGGGTACCCCGTCATCGTCCAGCTCAAAGGAATAGTCTGTAAGTCCCTTGAACAGGCCGCCGCCAAACAGGCGGACATGGCGGTTCAGGTCATCCAGGATATATGCATTGGCCTGGTATTTGATCTTGTGGTCCGTCACAAGTTTAACATCGCTGACATCGCTGGCAGACACCACGATATAGCCGGCGGAGCCATCCATGTTCTTAAGCCACTTGAAGAAGCCGGAGTGTTCCAGGGGAACCACCCAGACCAGCTTGCCGTTCACCTTCTGGATGACCGGGACGCCCAGTACTACCTGGCTGCCCAGTCCCGGGTTTTCGCCTACCTTCTTATCCGCAAGCTCCCTGGCAAGGCTTTTGTCCACAATGGGAAGCTGGTCTAAGGCAAGGGGCTGTACCGTGTCGGTAAACTCCGATACGACAGGCGTCCCCAGCTGGTCCCTGTAAGCCTTGTAATTGAACAGGGGCATGGAGAGCACGGTGGCGGCAAAGTACAGGACCCAGAGAATGGCTAAAAGGGTAAAGCCTGCCTTATATCCGCCCACGCTCTTGTCAATGGATAACTGGGGACGGTTGTATTCATTGGTAGTGATGCGCACGCTTCCAAGGGCAACGAAAAAGTTCAGGATTACATAGCAGCTGATGATAAAGCACCAGGAAAATGCACCATCAGGATACATTGGATTCAGGTTCGGGGCCTGGAAGACAATCAACACCAGAAAAACCAGTGTCAGCACCAGGTTCAGCAAAAATTGTGTCTTTTTTCTCATGAATTTCCTCCATCATTTTAACGGCTTTTTAACAAATGTCTTATAGAAGATTATATAACAAGTAGAAATAAATACAAGGGGGAAAAGCTGGGCGGCCAGCCTTTTCGGTACCAATGGACCGGAATGGACAGGGGCAGGGAGGCGGAGAGGACGAAAAAATACTTTGCAAACCCCCATGTCAGTGATAAGATAATAGGGATTAAAAATGTATGGAACGAAGAAAAAACGTGATATTGGAACGTGGAATAAAAGCGCGGTATAAAGGTGTGATAATGATACGGTATAAAACCGCAATATAAAGATGTGATATAAAACCGCGGTATAACCGCGTAATATAAAGGAGTCTGTATGATAGCTGTCCGAACATCCCATAAATACAAGATGATTTTCAGTGACATTGACGGCACCCTGTTAAACAGCAGCCATCAGGTACCGGAGCCGACCCGTAAGAAGATCCTGGAACTGGAAAAGGAAGGCGTCCCCTTTGTCCTGGTCTCGGCCAGGATGCCCGAAGGAATGACCACAATCCAGGACATGATTGGCAACCGGGCGCCCATGGTGTGCTACAGCGGGGCATTAATCCGGGATGCGGACGGGAATACAATGTACAGCTGCCAGATGGATCTGGACCTGGCTGTCAGGATTAAGGACCTGATTGGGAAGGAATTTCCTGAAATCTGCTGCAATACCTATGGGGGCAGCAGATGGGTGGTGGATGATGACAGCAGTCCCTGGGTCAGGAAGGAAGAGGAGATTACAGGACTGAAGGCCATGAACGGGGACATAAGGGAAGTGTTCGCAGCGGACCGGGGCGTGCACAAGTTCCTCCTTATGGGGCAGGAGGAAGCAGTACAGGGGCTGGAGAAACGCCTGAAGGAACATTTCCCGGACCTGTCCATCGCATCTTCATCGCCGGTATATCTGGAAGTGATGGATGGAAGGGTAAGTAAGTCCAGGGGAGTGGGTTTCCTCTGCAGCCATTACGGCGTTGGACTGGACGAGGTGATTGCCTTTGGGGACGGATGCAATGACATGGACATGCTCAGGGCTGTTAAAAACAGCTACGCCATGGCCAATGCGCCTCTTGTGGTACGGCGCAGCGCGGCACATGTGACACTGGATAATGACCACCAGGGACTTTTGGCAGCGCTTGAGGAGGATTTCAGATGAAGCTCAGCAGCAATGCATTGAAATGGATTGCCATGGTTACCATGCTGATTGACCATACAGGGCTTGTGATACTGCAGTACTGGCTGGCGTATGGGGAAAGCGGGGGCGCGCTGGGCGGTTTCCTGTGGACAATCAATCCGGATACCCTTGGCAATGTGGCTTATGGCATGAGGATTCTGGGGCGTGTAGCATTTCCTATATATGGGTTCCTTCTGACAGAGGGATTCCTCCACACCCGGGACTGGAGGAAATACTGCCTGCGCATGATTGTATTTGCAGCTGTGTCGGAAATCCCCTTTTCCCTGGCAGTGTACAATGGGTGGATTGGAGGCAGCCGGAATATATATGTGGAACTGGCGGCAGGGCTTGTGATGCTTCATGGGTTTAAGAAGGCGGAAGCTTATTATGATGCCAGGAGGAATATTTATATGGCGCTGGTGCTGGCGGCCGCCTGCGGGTTTACCTGGCTTATGGATTCAGATTACGGCGCGGGCGGTATGCTGATGATAGCGGCATTCTACCTTCTGAGGAAGGACCGTACGGCCAGGGTGGCGGGAGGCTGCCTGGTGTCCTTTGCAGATACCCTGGGAGCAGGGATGGGGGCAGGCGCGCTGGCAGCGGTCCCCCTGCTCATGTACAGCGGGGAAAAGGGACGCCAGGGGAATAAATATACATTTTACTGGTTTTATCCCCTTCACCTGCTGGTATTGTTCTTAATCCGCCTGCTTGTCCTTAACATTCCAATGATGTGGGGGACGGTAGGGTAAAATCAGTGTAAGTGTTAGTATAAGCGTGCATTTTCCTGTAAACCAGGAGGATGCAGGATAGTGAGGTGGATATGGCTAAGACGAAGTATGACCAGATATATACGGAACTGCGGGGCAGGATTGAGAATGGGGTATATGCCTGTCAGGAAATGCTGCCCTCGGAGAATATGCTGGTCAGGGAATTTGAGTGTTCCAGGAATACCATACGAAGGGCAATCGGACAGATGGCATTGGAAGGATATGTGCAGAGCATCCACGGCAAGGGGGTCCAGATCATATACCAGCCCCAGGAACAGTCGGAGTTCCTTCTTAGCGGGATTGAGAGCCTGAAGGAGGCGGTGGCCAGGAATAAAAAGAGCTACAGAACCCATGTGGCCTGTTTTGCCGAACTTGCGGTGGATGAAAAAATCCAGAAAAGGACCACGTTTCCCATAGGCGCCCAAATTTATTATATCCAGAGGGTGCGCTACATTGACGGGGAGGCGCTGATCATTGACCATAACTATTTCCTGAAGGACGTGGTGAAAAACCTGACCCGGGAGATTGCGGAGGGTTCCATCTATGAGTACATGGAGCAGGAACTGGGGGAGAGTATCGTGACCACCAAGCGGAAGATGACCGTGGAACGCATGAACCAGATTGACGAGACGTATCTGGACATGAAGGGGTACAACTGTATGGCGGTGGTGAGCAGCATGACATACAACGCCCAGGGCGTCATGTTTGAGTTTACCCAGTCGCGGCACAGGCCGGACCGGTTTGTGTTCTATGATTTGGCGCATAGGGGGAAATAAAGTGCGCGCCCTGGGGGAATCCTTCAATATATCCGGGGCAGGATGAAAGCGATGGAAAAGGATAAGGCGGACAGGGATAATTATATATTGGCAGTTTGGCAGGAGAGAGTTTGGATAGATTAAAAAACTCTCTTTTTTGCTATTGACAAACTTGTTTAAACAAGATATAATCCAAATATAAGAAACTTGTTTAAACAAGATAATGGTATGGCGCAGGAAACACATTAAAAAGAAAAGACATTTCAGTCTGAGGAGGTATTTATGGCAGGGAAATTTACCGAGGATTCCAGGAAACTGCTTGCATATGTGGGGGGACGGGAGAACATTGCCGCTGTTTCCCACTGTGTCACACGGATGCGGTTTGTGCTGAACGACCCGTCAAAGGCGGATACCAGTGCCATTGAGGCGCTGCCCTCCGCCAAGGGGACATTTACCCAGGCAGGGCAGTTCCAGGTGATTATCGGAAACGAGGTCAGTACGTTTTACAATGATTTTGTGGCGGTTGCAGGGATAGAGGGCGTATCTAAGGAGGCGGTGAAGAGCGCGGCCAAGCAGAACCAGAACCTGCTTCAGAGGATAATGAGCAGTCTGGCGGAGATATTCGCCCCACTGATTCCGGCCATTATCGTGGGCGGCCTGATTCTGGGATTCCGCAATATCATCGGGGAGATTGCACTGTTTGACGGGGGTACCAGGACCCTGACCCAGATATCCGTGTTCTGGGCTGGCATGAACAGCTTCCTGTGGCTGATTGGAGAGGCCGTGTTCCATTTCCTCCCGGTATGCATTGTGTGGTCCATCACCAAGAAGATGGGGACCACACAGGCCCTGGGAATCGTGCTGGGAATCACCCTTGTCTCGCCCCAGCTCCTGAATGCGTACAGCGTGGCATCCACGGCAGCGGCAGAGATACCCAAGTGGGATTTCGGCTTAATGCAGGTGGATATGATTGGATACCAGGCCCAGGTGCTCCCTGCGGTCCTGGCCGGATTTACCCTGGTGTACCTGGAGCGGTTTTTCAGGAAAATATGTCCGGCAGTGATTTCCATGATAGTGGTCCCCTTCTGTTCCCTGCTCATATCCGTTATTGTCGCCCACGGAATCCTTGGCCCTATCGGATGGAAGATTGGCGGTGTGATATCCGACCTTGTCAACGCAGGGCTGACGTCCTCATTTAAGGGAGTGTTTGCAGGCGTATTCGGCTTTTTCTATGCGCCCCTTGTGATAACAGGACTCCACCATATGAGCAATGCCATTGACCTGCAGCTGATTGCCGACTTTGGCGGCACCACCCTGTGGCCCATGATTGCACTTTCCAACATTGCCCAGGGTTCAGCCGTCCTTGCCATGGTCTGCCTTCAGAAAAATGATGCCAAGGCAAAGGAAATATCGGTTCCGGCCTGCATCTCCTGTTATCTGGGCGTTACGGAGCCAGCCATGTTCGGTGTGAACTTAAAGTACGGATTCCCATTTATCTGTGGTATGACTGGCTCAGCCGTAGCGGCCGTGCTGTCCGTTGTATCCGGCGTAAAGGCCAATGCAATCGGCGTAGGCGGCATACCGGGAATCCTGTCCATTAACCCGCATTATATGGGCATATTTTCAATCGCAATGGCAATCGTGATTGTGATACCGTTTACTCTTACATTCATAATTGGTAAGAGGAAAGGGATTGGCGCTGTAAAAGAAGGGCTTGTCCAGGGGGCGGTGCCTGTCAGCCAGCCAGCTGAATGTGCAGACGGCCAGCCTGCTGCCTGTGCAACTATCCAGTCCGCTTCCTGTACCGCCAGCCAGCTTACCGCCTGCGTAAGCGGTCAGGTCATTCCCATGGAAGAAGTGCCGGACCAGGTATTTGCATCCAAGGCCCTGGGTGACGGCGTTGCCATTATCCCGGAGGATGAGGTATTGAGGGCACCGGCCCCAGGAACCGTGGCGGTCGTCATGGAGGGAAGTCTCCATGCCTGCGGCCTGATGCTTGACAATGGCATGGAAGTACTGCTGCATATAGGACTGGATACGGTGGAGATGAAAGGGGACGGGTTCGAGGCCCTGGTCAAGGCCGGTGACCGGGTGGATGCGGGCGATTGCCTTATCCGCTTTAGCCGGGACAAAATTAAGGCTGCCGGACATCCCGACATGGTCATCATGGTAGTGACCAACCCCGGTACCGCCTCGTCCATTGACTGGAAGTCCGGTATCCATGCCAGGGCGGGCAAAGACCCGGTGGCGCTTCTGGAATGTGTCTGACGGTCACTGGCCCGGCACAGCGGGAAGCAGTGGAACATAAAAGGAAAATGTACATGGACTGTATGTATGAAGGAGGAGCCATCCATGAGAGACTTTAAAAGCAGCACAATTTATCAGATATATACAAAATCCTTCCAGGATACCACGCACAGCGGGCAGGGGGATTTAAGGGGGGTAATCAGCCGCCTGGATTACCTGAAGGAGTTGGGAATTGACTATATATGGCTGACCCCGTTTTTCAAATCCCCCCAGAACGACAATGGCTATGATGTGGCCGACTACCTGTCCGTGGACCCCATGTTCGGCACCATGGAGGATGTGGAGGAACTGATTGGGGAAGCCGGAAGGCGGGATATGGGATGTATGTTTGACATGGTATTTAACCACACATCTACGGAGCATATGTGGTTCAAACGGGCTATGGAGGGTGATCCTGAGTATATGGATTACTACATTTTCCGGGACGGGGAGCCGGACGCCCCGCCCACCAACTGGCAGTCCAAGTTCGGCGGCAGTGCATGGGAATATGTGCCGCACCTGAAAAAGTGGTATCTGCACCTGTTTGATGTGACCCAGGCAGACTTAAACTGGGATAACCCCAGGGTACGCCGGGAACTTAAGGAGGTTATCCGGTTCTGGAAGGATAAAGGCGTCAGGGGATTCCGCTTTGATGTGGTGAACCTTATATCCAAGCCGGAGATATTCGGGGATGACAGTATAGGGGATGGGCGCGGTTTCTATACGGATGGCCCCCATGTCCATGAGTATCTTCAGGAGCTGACAAGGGATACCGGGATTGACGGCATGGTGACGGTTGGGGAAATGTCCTCCACCTCCCTGGACAACTGCATCCGCTACAGCCGTCCTGAGGACAGGGAACTGTCCATGTGCTTTAATTTCCATCACCTGAAGGTGGATTATAAAGACGGGGATAAGTGGAAGCTGATGCAGCCGGACCTGAGGGAACTGAAGCGGTTGTTCATGGAATGGCAGGAAGGCATGCAGGAGGGCGGAGGCTGGAACGCGGTTTTCTGGTGTAACCATGACCAGCCCAGGGCTGTTTCCAGGTTTGGGGATGATGGGAAGTACTGGAAGGAATCCGCTAAGATGCTTGCGACCGCCATCCATATGTTTCGGGGCACCCCCTATGTGTTCCAGGGTGAGGAACTGGGCATGACCAATGCTTACTATGATGACATTTCCCAGTACAGGGATGTGGAGAGCATTAACTACTATAAAATCCTTCAGGACCAGGGGAGCACCAGGGAGGAGGCCATCCATGTGCTTCAGGAACGCTCCAGGGACAATGGCAGGACGCCCATGCAGTGGGACGGTTCAGAACTGGCAGGCTTTTCGGATGTGGCCCCATGGATTGGCATTCCCCGTAACCACACGTATATCAATGTGGAATCGGAGCAGCAGGATGAAGATTCCATCCTCAGCCACTATAAACGTCTTATCGCCCTGCGCAAGGAGTACCCCGTGATTGCTGAAGGTGAGATAGAATTTGTGGACCGCAGCCATCCACAGATTCTGGCATACAGGCGTTTTGACGGCAGCAGCGAGCTGATGGCCTTCCATAACATGGCTGGTGAGGTGATAGGGCTGACGGAACCCTTTGACCGGACGGGATGGAGGCTTTTGGTTAGTAATTATAGGGATGAGGCAGATGTTAAAGATGGAACAGATGCTGCGGATGAGGCGGATATTACGGACGGGGGAGATGCTTTGGGGACGGGAAACAGGGAGCAGGAAGGCGGTTCTCAGGACAGCCGGATGATTACATGTCTCCGCCCTTATGAAAGCGTTGTTTATATGCGTGACAAATAAAAAATATTTTAAGCATCTTGTCTATATCTGTCATAAGCTTTCGAACCTTGAAATACACTTCTCTTTCACAAAGGAATCAGATGCTACGGTAGCAAAAGCATATTCAATTTCAAAGAAGACTGGTCTTGTAATGCGGTTAAGGAATTTCAGGATTTGTATCAGATAAGAATAGGTAAGCGCCAGACATGCCTATAGATATCGGATTATCGCCTGATTTATTATTAAATCAAACTATACTTTTTGATTATCTTTTTAGAAGTTATTATATGCCGGCATAGCCTGTATTTACAGGCTTTCCGGCACTTTTCATATCGGAAGATGTTCTTAAATATTCTCATATCCCCTCATGTTTCTGCGTTCAAAGGTAGTAGAAAGAGTAGTAAAACCTCTATTTACTACTAAGCAATCAGCCGTTCCATTTCTGCTAATGCACTGTCAGAAGTGGCATGAGCGTTATAGTTCAGTGTAGCGTCATGTTGATGTTGGAATGTCCAATGATATACTGTAATGCTTTCTCATGGCACTTGTTGTACTTCTTCACAAGCCCCCTGAACATAATTTCATAATTTGCTGCCACCTTTGGCAAGCCGTTTCGGTTAAGGAAAGGGAATTTCCCGTACCCGTCGATAACGGTAGGCTTTGCCCGCCCTCTGTTTTTCAGCACACGCTTGAACGCTTCATATACGGCTGCGCTCATGCGGATTTTTCCGAATACAATCGTCCTATATGGCTGTGTAAAAAGCAGCTTTAAGCGAACTGTTCCGCTTCATCATCTGCGAAATACTGGTCGCAAACGTGGAGCTGATGTTCTTCCTGTGGCAACAAATCGGAAAAAGTAACTTCGCGTAACTGCTGACGCTTTGTGTCCCTGTGGGCGTTCATAGCTTCCCGATTCAACGCCTGTTTGCAAAAGCCGTTAATACAAAAGCAACACGGCGATACCTCTTTGATACCGCCGTATACTTAAATAGGCTCGCCTTATTTTGTTTGGGTGCATGAAAACCCCGCCGCCTCAACAACGGTTTTTTTATTTCCCGTTGGGTGGCTGTGTCATACTTTCTGTTTCATAATAATCGGTTCTCGTCATACCATATAAATAATAATCGCAATAAGTATTTACCATTTTTCCGCTCCGAATATGCCCCTCTCGCCTAAATCCTGCTTTTTCCAGTGTTTTATATGACGCGATATTTAGAACATGAACATCAGACCATAGCCGTTGTAATTCTGTTTTTTCAAAACAAAAAATCACTACGTTTCTTAAAGCTTCTGCCATAAGACCATTTCCTTGATAAATTGGAGAAAGACGGAAAGCCACTTTTGCCATGCGGTCATTTTCAATGAGATATACCCACATTTCACCTATCACTTTATCGTCCTTTTTATGAACAATCCCCCAATGGAAACTCTTTGTAGGACGCTCCTTTTTTTGAAATAGCAATTCGGGATTTAAGTCACTTTTTCCGGGACGTTTCCCCCAATATTGATATAATGATCTGTCGCCTATCCATTCTTTCAAATCGGCAACATCATCATATTGCAAAGGACGTAATAAAAGCCTGTCCGTTTCAAGTTTCGGTTTATTCTGAACATAATCTTTCAGTTTCATAAAGCCCCCTTAAAAATTGAATACCTGCTCCCAATTAAAGCAGCCGGACGCTTCTGTGCTTCTCGGCCACTCGCTGCACCATGCAGGAATACCGGGTGTTTCTACTCTGTCAAAACTCGGTGTGTACGGCTTTAAATCTAACACGGGAGTATTGTCATTCGCGTCAATAAAAGTAACCCGAATAATTCCCTTGTTAAAATCAATGCTGATAATTTCTGATGTTGTCAAAGCAATAGGGTTAGGGCGGACTGGCGACCTTGTGGCAAAAACGCCCATTACTGTTGGTGCATTTTTATAGGGCTGTTCGGTTTGTAATATATTTCTGTCTGTCTGATTATCACAATCACTAAACCACCATACTACGTTGATATGGCTAAATCCGTTTAATGCCTGCAGTCCGGGAATATACTCCGGCTCTAATTCAATAAATGCTCCGCTGTCATCATTCTTTACCTTTCCAATAGGTTTTAATTGATAATCATTCATGTTGTACCTCCTCGTTTTCTGCTTTGATTTCAGTATAATACCTCACATCATGTGAGATACAAGAGGTAAAATAAAAATGCCCTGCATTTTTGCAGGACATTGCTAACTAAGTTCCAACGGTATTTGGATTTCAGTCAGGTACTTTGCCGGATTACTCTCATTCCACGATCCCCTATGCACAATTTGCCGCATAGGGTTTGACATTCGATATTTACTGTTTTTTTGCAGCCATTCAGCAAAAGCAATATACGCTCCTTTGATATTTGAAAAGTCACCATATACCATTGTGCAAGCCATAACGGGGACAGGCTCGATAATACGGAAACAGAATGGGGCAATATCTTTACATAGCTTACTTACCGGGACGCATAACTCAATATCCACATTTTGTTCCTTGTACTCTGTGTCGTGATAAACAGAAAAAGTATGACTGGATATTTCTATCTTCTGTTCTTTGGCAAAAGCAGAAAGTTCATTCCATAAATCACCCTCGGAGTAGTATGTAGGAACAATTCTTCGTAAAGAAAGCACTTGATACTCCGGGATTACTTTAATGGAAATGTTGTAATGAAGTTCTCCTTTGTTTTCTTTTATTTCGTTTTTAGCAATCGCGATTTTCCGTAGTTTTTCCTGCTCATTCTGTATGGTATCCATAATTTCTAATCGCTTTTGTTCAAGGGTTTCAAGTAGTAAACAATCATTCATTTCGAGTGCAAGCGCAATTTCAGCAATATTAAAACCGATGTCACGCAAATATAATATTCTATTTAGGCGGGGTATTTGAGTTACCGAGTACATTCGGTGCCCCGTCCATTTGCCGACTTCTTCCGGCTTTAACAGCCCTACTTCATCATAATACCGAAGCATACGAATAGATACTTGCGCTATCTTTGAAAACTCACCTATTTTAAACATCTTATCACCATCTGCATATAATTATACTTGAAGTTTCATACACTTCAAGCCGATTTTGCATTTCTGAAAGTTAATGATATGCTCTATTCTTATCAATGCTATGATATGTGTATTCATGTCTAAATAAGAAAGATGAACGGCAAAATGTAATAGGGTGAAAAATATGAAGCAGGACAAAGTGAAGTATAATTCCAACAAGCGGACATATTACGGCATACGGAACATGAGCGACAAGCTGTGCCGGGAACACGGCTTATCCGTTGTCGTTCCGGGTAAAGGCAGCAAGGGTAAAAGCTATGCAGAGTATCAAGCGGAAAAGACGGGGACGAGTTGGAAAGGGAAGATAAAGATTGCCGTTGACGCGCTCATTCCCCAAGTGGCAGGCTTTGAGAAATTATTGCGGCGGTTGGAAATTGTTACCTAAATTTGAATTTAAAAATATTCATAGTGCTATTAACCTAAATAGAGTTAGTATAAAGTTAGATAACCCTGAAATATCCGCACGGATTAATGAATTAAAAGATAATATGGTGAAAGTTTTTAATCTTCCATCTATTTCTCAATCAAAGTGGGAACGGCACGAGAATAATTTTATAATTAAAATTAGCAGCGTTTCGAAAAAATAATAAGACCGGGCGCTGCTTTCCGAGTCCTGTCACGCGGTAGAAAGGTGTTTTTGAGGGAAAAGGTATACCCCCTTGCCCCTACTGCATGAGATGAGGGCATAAAAAGCGGCGTTCCTGTTATCCCGTGTGGGAATAGGTAACGCCGCCTGTCTGGTGGCGTGTTGTGCTTCTCTATTTGATTGCTGATGTGCCATGCCATCATTTACATTTCCGCCAAAACATAGTACAATTGTGAAAGCAAAACCCCTCTGAAGCAGGGGGTGGTGTCCGAAGGAGGAGAATCCGGAATGAAGCATTACGATTATGTATTAGTTGGAAGCGGGCTTTACGCAGGCGTGTTTGCCTGGTATGCGAAAAAGAGCGGGAAGACATGCCTGGTGGTGGAAAAAAGGAACCACATAGGCGGTAATATATATTGTGAGGATGTGGAGGGAATCCATGTGCACAAGTACGGCGCCCACATTTTCCATACCAGTAATAAGAAGGTGTGGGGATTTGTCAACGGTCTGGCTGAGTTCAACCGCTATACCAACAGCCCTGTGGCAAACTTTAAGGGCGAGATGTACAACATGCCTTTTAATATGAATACATTCAGCAGGATGTGGGGAATCTCCACGCCGGATGAGGCAAAGGCCATCATTGAGAAGCAGAAGGCAGAGGTACAGGGAGAACCCCGCAACCTGGAGGAACAGGCCATCAGCCTGGTGGGACGGGAACTGTATGAGAAGCTGGTCAAGGGATATACGGAGAAACAGTGGGGCCGGGACTGTACGGAACTGCCTGCATTCATCATCCGGCGCATACCCGTGCGCTATACCTATGATAATAATTATTTTAATGACTTATACCAGGGCATTCCCATTGGCGGATACAATGCCATCATAGACAGGCTGTTTGAGGGCTGCGATATTGAGACTGGGGTGGATTACCTGGAGCACAGGGAGCATTACGACAGCCTGGGAGGTACCGTGGTCTATACCGGAACCATTGACGCCTACTATGGCTACTGTTTTGGCAAGCTGGAATACCGCAGCCTGCGCTTTGAGTCTGAGGTGCTTGACGAGGAGAACCACCAGGGCGTGGCAGTGGTCAATTATACGGACAGGGAGACGCCGTATACAAGGATGATTGAGCACAAGCATTTTGAATTCGGCACCCAGCCAAAGACCGTGGTCACAAGGGAATACCCGGTCAGCTGGCAGGAGGGCATGGAGCCTTATTATCCGGTCAACGACGGGAAGAACCAGGAGCTGTACCGCCGCTATGAAGAACTGGCCAGGGCGGAGGAACATGTATTGTTTGGCGGCCGTCTGGGAGAATATAAGTATTATGACATGGATAAGGTGATTGAATCAGCCATGAAACGGGCAGAGGAAATCTTTGGGTGAAAGCATTGGAAATGTTGGATGAGGCAGGTATGGACCACGGAATAACGGTACTGGCGGCTGCCTATAACGGCAGGGATTATATTGAAGAGCAGATGGATTCCATCCTGGCCCAGGGCCAGGGGGGAATCCTTCTTGTGGTATCAGACGACGGCTCCACGGACGATACAGGTGAGCTTCTGGACCAGTATGGGCTTAAACACAGGGATTGTGTGCTTGTACTCCACCGGCGCACCGGCTCGGGAGGGGCCGCGGCCCATTTCCTGGGACTCCTTCAAATGATGGCCTCCCTGGCCGCCGGACAGGGGAAGGCTGCCTGGGAGGGAAATTACGATTTGACGCCTGAGGAAGGCGGGAGGCTTATAAGGGCCGCATCCTCAGACTACTTCATGCTCAGCGACCAGGATGATGTGTGGCTGCCCTGCAAGGTGCAGATGCTTCTTGGGAAAATGCAGGAACTGGAAGGAAACCCGCCGGACAGCAGGCTTCCGGTGCTGGTCCATTCCGACCTTAAGGTGGTGGATGAACAGCTCAATGAGATTGCCCCCAGCTTTTTTGGTTATCAGAAGATATCGCCGGAGCGCACCAGGCTTTCACAGCTGCTGGTACAGAATAATGTCACCGGAGGCGCGGTCATGATGAACCGACCCATGCTTGGGTACCTGGAACAGCTGCCCGGTGTCTGCCTGATGCATGACGCCTGGCTGGCCCTTCTTGCCAGCTGTTTTGGAAGGATTGGATGGGTGGGGCAGCCATTGTATCTGTACCGCCAGCACAGGGACAACACCCTGGGGGCGGAAAAAGGGGACAGCCTCAAAGGCGCCGGGGAGCGCATCAGGGACGGCAGCAGGGCAAAGGAAAATTACAGGCTTATGTTTGGACAGGCCGGATGCCTGCTGGCCATGTTCCGCGATAAGCTGGATCCGGAGCAGAGGGAGATACTGGCTGCGTTCACGGAACTTCCGGGAAAGGGCAGGCTTGGCAGGATTGCGCTTATGATGCGTTACGGATTCACGAAAAATTCAGCCCTTCGGACCATTGGGCAGATGTTGTTTATGGGAGATTAAGATATGGATGATTATAGAATGGAAAATGTCAGGCCCACGGTCAGCATCTGCTGCATCACCTACAACCATGCACCCTATATAAGGAGCGCCCTGGACGGGTTCCTGATGCAGAAGACGGATTTCACATACGAAATCCTGATTCACGACGATGCGTCCACGGACGGGACGGCCGATATCATCCGGGAGTACACGGCCAGGTACCCGGATATCATAAAACCGATCCTCAGGGAGGAAAACCAGTATTCCAAGGGGATTTCCAATATCAGTATTTTCAATTTTCCAAGGGCCAGGGGGGAATACATCGCCATGTGCGAGGGGGATGATTACTGGACAGACCCTCATAAACTCCAGAAGCAGGTGGATTATCTCCGGGCCAACCCGGACTGTTCCCTGTGTTTTCACAGCAGCAGGATCATAAGTGTGGACGGTTCCAGGGCAGAGGGGATGATGCGGCCTTACAGGGAGAGCCGGAAGGTGGAGCCGGAGGCCATCGTGGACAAATCCACGGGATATCCCACGGCGTCCCTTGTGTTTCCCGCGCGAATCGTAAAAACCCTGCCCGACTACTACCTGCACTGCCCGGTGGGGGATATCCCCATGCAGCTGATGATGGCATGCGCCGGATACGCTTACTATATGGACGAGCCTATGTGCGTGTACCGGGTGGGCGTGGCAAGCTCCTGGACCAGCCTGATGAAACAGGGGGATTATGAAAATAAACAAAAGCGTTACTATGAGCAGATGAAGGAAATGTATGAGACATTTGACCGCTCCACCTTCGGGCGGTTCCATAATGAGGCCATGAGCGCTGCCAAGCGGATTTATTTCCTTACACAGGTCAACACGAAACACTATGACCAGGTCAGGAAGAAGGAGTACCGGAGATATTACAGGGAGCTGAGTCTCAGGACCAGGTTCTTCATCCGGTTTGAAATCATGGCTCCCGGCCTGTACCGGCTGCTCCAGAGGATGGTGCGGGGGAGCAATTAAGGCAGGTTGATTCAGGGGAATCCAGGGGAACGGAAAGGAAGTTAGGATTTGGCGGAGACAGAGATAAAGAATAAGGTCCTGAAAGGCCTGTTTTGGAAAATTTTAGAAAATGGCGGCGCCCAGGGAATCCAGTTTGTGATTGCCATCATCCTGGCCCGGCTTCTAAGCCCGGCGGAATATGGCCTGGTCAGTATCATCATGATATTCATCACCATTGCCAACGTGGTGGTGCAGAACGGTTTCAGCACGGCGCTGGTGCAGAAAAAGCATTCGGATGACGCGGATTTCTCGTCTGTGTTTTATTTCAGCCTTGTGATTGCGGGCGTGATGTATGCTGCGCTGTACGCGTCAGCGCCCTCCATCGCGGGATTTTACCACAACGATGTGCTGGTGCCCATTGTCAGGGGCCTGGCCGTGGTGCTGTTCCCTGGGGCCGTGATTTCAGTGCAGACCGCCTATGTGTCCAGGAAAATGGAGTTCAAGGGCCTGTTTAAGGCCACCATGGCGGCGGTGGTGATATCCGGCGCGGCCAGTATTTTCATGGCGTACAGGGGAATGGGCGTCTGGGCCATGGTGGGCCAGCAGATTGCCTATTATCTGGCGCTTATGACCACCCTGTTCCTGACGGTCAGCTGGAAACCGCGCCTGGTGTTTGCCATGGGCCGTATCCGTTCCATGTTCTCATTTGGATGGAAGCTGCTGCTGGCAGCCCTTTTAGACACCCTGTTCAACAACCTTTACGGCCTGATTATGGGGAAGATTTATAATGAGGAACTGCTGGGTGCCTATAACCGGGGCGACCAGTTCCCCAAGCTGATTGTCAATAACCTGGGGGCAGCCATACAGGCCGTGCTGCTGCCGGCATTTTCCTCCAGGCAGGGGGATATTGCCCAGGTCAGGAGCATGGTGCGCAGGGCCATCAGGACCAGTTCCTTCCTGGTGCTTCCCATGCTGTTCGGGCTGTTTGCAGTGGCGGATACCATGGTGCTGGCGCTGCTGGGGGAGAAATGGATGATCTGCGTGCCTTATCTTAGGATCATGTGTATTGCATACTCCTTCTGGCCCATCCACATCACCAACCTCCAGGCCATCAACGCGGTGGGGCGCAGCGATATCTTCCTGAAACTGGAGGTCATAAAGAAGACCATCGGTATCCTGGGACTTGTGATCGGGGCCCAGTTCGGCCCGTTCATCCTTGTATCCATCAAGGCTGTCATTGATTTCCTGTGTACCTTCATCAATGCGTGGCCCAACAAGAAGCTGCTGGGATACAGCATATCCAGCCAGTGGATGGATATCATGCCGTCCATGGCCCTTTCTGTGGGAATGTGCGCTGCTGTGTATGCCCTCCAGTTCGTATTGCCCGGCGGTCCATGGATGAAGCTGATCCTTCAGATTGGCGCAGGGGCGCTTATCTATGGGGGAGCGGCCGCCCTGTTCAGGGTGGAGAGCTTTACGTATCTGCTTGGGATGGTGAAGCGGAAGAAATAGTGTCTGGTCAGATCCGGTTTTATCTTTTATCCTGCATAATGCATCTTCTATTTTATTCCCGCTGAGTTGCAATGCCGCCGTTGCAGCGGGAATCTGTTCTTTACACTGGTAGTATTTCCCAAGGATGGTCTGCTTTTCCTCAGTCATCTGTAGTAGGATGGTGCAGATTGAAGACTGGCCGTGGGCCAGGACCATGGGTGCAATGATTTATTAATCAGTATATTGAAATAGTATGAAAAGATATAGCAAATTAGGGGCTATATCTTTTTTAAAAGCAATAATTATAGTATACTAAAAAAAGAATGTCGTTGGGAGGTGTTCATAATAGATGATATTAGCAGACAAAAGAGATTATAAACAAGGATATAGAAAACATTATGTTACATATAAGCGCCTACGAGATGATAATGATGATTTGAATAGTCGAAGATTATTACTGGTTTATAGCGTTGAATGTGGTCTGAAGTATTTACTATTAGATAAATGGCATGAGGAGAACCCCAAAAATATATTGGAAGGAAAAGACGAAAAGAAAAAAAACGTATTGAAAACTCATAATTTGGACAGAATATTGAAAGAATTAGGACAGCAGGGGGTATTTAAATTCCCACAATTATTGACAATACATAATGACAGTATAATAATTGAAAATTATCATCAGTTATATAGATATTGTATCAGAATCAAGGAAAAAGATAAAAGTGTAGAGTCGGTGTATGAGGAAGAATTAAGAAAAATTGCGAATTGGATTGAGGAAGGGATGTGAATTAATGTTATTGTATACCTGGAAAGATGTAGAGAGAAAACTTTTATTAAATAAAAAAGTGTGGGAAGATAAGATTTTAGAAATAGAAACGTATTCTTCTGAAATTATTATATATATAAAAAGCATGGATGTAATAAATGATGTGGACATGTTACTTTGTGAGTTGATGGATCATAAGTATGATCAACAAAATAAAAAAATAAACCTGGAATTTGAAGGCGAATATTTAGACGTTTTTTTTGAGCAGGGAGATATAGTGGAGCATAACGTATCCGGGACTCCTCTTTTTAAAAAGGTTTTATATCAGCAATCAGCTTATTATAATGAGATGTTAAGTGAAGATTTGCCAGGTGTTCCTGTAATTGCATTTCATTCATATAAAGGGGGCGTAGGCCGTACGCTTTCATTATTGGCATTCGTTAAGGCGTGGTCTTCTCTTAAAAATCTAAAAAATTCAAAGCGGCTGCTTATTATTGATTCGGATATAGAGGCGCCGGGGATTACATGGTTGACTACCAAGTCAGAGGAGCCTCTATTTAGTTATTTGGACTTACTGGAGGTGACACAGGGAAAAAATAATGTGGATGAGATTATTTCACTGATTGCTGATAAAGTGGCGGAATTGACTGTAAAGATTGAGACGGAACAAAGTTTAGTTGAGCATATCGTTTTACCGACCTACAGATATATTGAACAATTACTGGATATGTATTCTAGCCCTGAAAGTCTTGCACTTAGCTATAATAAAAAATATATTCTTGCGGAGGTTTTGTCTAAGTTAGGGGAAAAATTAAATGCAGATATGGTTTTAATTGATTTACGCGCAGGTTTAAGTGAATTTTCGGCACCGATATTGTTCGATCCGAGAGTAAAAAAGTATCTGGTAACATCAACTTCTTATCAGTCTGTAAAAGGGACGGAAATCTTGTTACAGCAATTAAACAAGGGGCTTCCTTTGTCGGAGAATACATTGTTGCCAGAGATATTATTGACTATGGTTCCGGAAGGATTGAAACCATCCGATATCATAAGCGACTTAATTGCTGCATATGAAAAGAGTGAAACGGATGAAAATATTTCTTTAACGGATAATTTGGTGACAGAGCTTCCCTTTGCAAGCGAACTTGTGCATTTGGAGTCGTTGCAACATATTATGAAAAATTTAGAGGGGAGGGAATTTTATAAAAGAATTTATTTGATAGTGCAAAATAACTATTTTTCAGATAAAGGAAAAAGTACAGAAGTAGATTTTAACAAACGGAAATCAGTAATAAAAAGTATTCATAGTTTAGCAAAGAACCAGATTACTGCTGAAGGAAATGCAGCATTTGACGTGTTGATGACAGAACCGATTCAGAATTTAATCAGGAAATATAGAAGCAATCTACCTAATACGGTAATTATGGGTGCAAAAGGGTCTGGTAAGACGTTTTTATATCGGGAAATATTGAGAAATAAGTATTGGGAAAATTTTATACTAAGTGTAGATCAAAAAGAGAAGGGGGAGACAGGAAAGAAAACGATAGCGGTTCCCCTACTGGCATCAGCAACGGCAACCGGATTTGGTGAAATCATGCAGGAAGCGGTGCAGAACTATAATCAGTATAACTTAAAAGGAAAAATCAACAGTTCTGTGTATATTGACAATCATGATTTAGTGTTAAATTATGACAGGGGGAATCATGATATTTTAGGCTGGAAAGAAATTTGGAAAGAAATTATTTTACAGTCTTTAAATCATGCATACCAATCGTTTGAAGAATTAGAAAGCGATTTAGAAGAACATAAAATTCAGGTAATATTCCTTATTGATGGATTAGAGGAAATATTTACACAGACAATTTCTTTTCAGACAGAGCAAAACGCGATAGTAGCATTGTGCAGGGATATGATGAATGAAATTAAAGTCAGGTACAAAAATTTTGGGCTGATGGTATTTCTCAGAAAGGACATGGCACGTGATTCAATAACGGTTAATTTTGAACAGTTTAATTCTCTTTATAACTCTGTTGAATTAAAATGGTCAAGTACGGAAGCGTTAAGGCTGGTAGTTTGGCTCGTGAGTCAAGCCGCACCTGAGTTTTATCAGGAGGAAGTTGCAATCGAGTTGGCATCAGGAGAAATAATTGAACGGAACCTTATAAAATTGTGGGGGAGAAAATTAGGTAAAGCCACATCCAATGAAGCCTATTCTTCGAGATGGATTTTGGCGGCATTGTCAGACTTTAATGGGCAGCTTCAGGCGAGAGATATCATCAGATTTTTAGAATATGCAACGAAAGAGGTGGGGAAACGTGTGTATGATGACAGGTATTTAATGCCTGTTGAAATAAAAAAGGCAGTGTCTGACTGCTCAAATGCTAAAATTTCTGAGGTCAAACAAGAAATAAAAGTTCTTGAGCCAATATTTGATAAGCTGGACAGCGCCGCAGAAGAAAAGAAAATTTTGCCTTTCTATAATGACACGTTCAATCTTACTCCTGCAGAAGAAAAAATTATGAAACAAGAAGGATATTTAAAGGTTGAGAATGATAAATATTATTTGCCGGAAATAATCAGACATGCGTTGAAATTCAGATATGAAAAGGGCGCAAGGCCCAAGGTATTGTCTTTATTATTAAAATAGTAGCATGAATTTATTGTTTAGATATTTAGAAACAAGATGTCCTTTACTTCGATAATTACTGACAATATATAGGGCAAAGCAATTGGGGTATGTAATTGAATTACATTATGCCTGTGTTGATTCTCCGGTGATAGCGAAAAAGAGAATTGCAGAATGAGTGAAAATAGCAGGCCACGGAATACCGGACAAAGATGTTGAGAAAAGATTTGGGGAGAGTTTGAGGAATCTTCATAAAATTATCGATTTGTGGGATTTAGCCGCATTATATGATAATACAGATGAGTTTCGTAGGTTTGCAAAGCCCTATAATCTGATACCGGTTCCTAGAAAACGGTGGAGTTAAAAACTGGATGTGATTGGAAAGAAAGACAAAGCAAAGGCCGTAGCACTCTTTAAATTAATTGGTGTGCTGCGGCCTTTTGAATTTATGATTACCTATGTATCTTTGTATCCGGGCCAGTCCACAATACGTACTGTCCTTATGTCCCTACTGCCCGCCGTTCATGGCCGCCACTGCAACCGGGTCCGTGGGATCCCAGTGCTGGTCGGCTGAGATAGGCTGCTCAATGGCAGGCCTGTCATATGGGCCGGGGATGGAGGAATTGTAAACCTCAACCGTGGTACCCAGTGCGCAGTGGTCAAAAATCCACTTGGAATCACCGGATGTGTAACGGATACAGCCTGCGGAACGTACCACGCCCAGGAAGTTATAAGTCTCGGGCTTCAGCGTGTTCACATTGGGGCTGTCGTAAATAATGGAGTGGAGCAGGAAGCTCAAACCTGAACCAAGGCGTGTTGCATACTGTGTATAAACGCCGCTGTTCATCAGCCTCCAGCGGTACTTCTCAGGTGTCTTGAACGTACCTAATGGGGTATCCTCGCCAGTGGAGCAGAGGAATGTCTTAAGCGGGATGATAAAGCCGTTTCCGCCGTCCTGTACATACACGGTGGTGGTGTTCATCTGCTTGTTGATGCGGATAAGGAAGGGACCGTTGGCGCCGATAAGCGGCTCTAAGTCGGTTACAACCTTGCCTGTCTCATCAAAATAATACTTGTAGCCGTCTATGTACTGCCATCCTGTAACCGGGACATTGTTCACAAAGTAGTAGCGGTCCCTGTCATTCCAGCCCCATCCGGTGAAGGGTACGCCGGTCCCGCTGCTGTACACAACAGCCCCGTCAATGGTCTGGATGCCGTCCGGGGCAGCTGCCTCCAGAGGTTTATCCATGTTGTAGGATGCGGCTTCGCCATTCTTACCCCAAAGGGATACGCGGAAGCTCTGCATTACCTTTCCTGTGCCCATGGTGCCTGCTGTCTGTCCGTTGCGCGCCCAGTTAAGTTCTGTGCCGTCGGTCAGGGTAGTCTGGTAATAAACGTCAAAGGTGTTGCCTACAAATCCCGTGAACCGGATCTGGATGGCTTCTACCAGGGCGCCGTCCTCCCATACCGTGGTATGGTCGCCGTTCATGGCCCACTCACTCCATCCGTGTGCGCTGGTGTAGGTCCTGTAAAGTACATTGCCCACGATGTTGTTCAGATAGATACAGAGGGAACGGAATCCTCCTTCGGAAACAACGGTTGTGTCACCAATGACCGGGTCGGTCCAGGTGGTATCGGGACGCAGTACCTGAAGCTGAAGATAAGGCGTGTTGGCAATGATGGCAGCCTGCATGGCTGCTTCCTCAGCTGCCGCCGCCTGTTCGGCCGCTGCCTGGGCTGCCGCCGCATCCGCATCCGCCTGGGCATTGGCTGCCGCATCGTTTCCGGGGAGAGTCTCCGTGGCAGCGCCCTGGGTGGGCTGTGTCTGGCTGCCGCCCGAAGCCTGGTTGTCACCGGAAGCCTGGTTGTCACCGGAAGCCTGGCTGTCACCGGAAGCCTGATTATCGCCAGAAGCCTGTCCGCCGCCAGGTGCAGTCTGTTCTGCCTTGGTGGTGCCGAATGCAGGCCCGTAATTGGAATCATCCTGTGCTGCCAATGCCGTACATGCCTGTCCGATGATGAAGACTCCGGCAAGCAGTGCAGCAGCAGTACGTTTCATGTACTTATGCATTGGAAAAATCCTCCTAAATTTTATAGATACCATACATGTCCTAATTTATCATATTTAAGGGAAAAATTCCAGATGTGATTTACTTTTTAGAAGTGATAATGTAAAATTGTAAACAAAATGACACTAGAAAGACCAAAGAACGTAAGAAACAGGTGGCATAATATGGAATGGAATGAAGAAACAGCCAATATCATATATGCGTCCAATGACGGGTATGCCGGACATCTGGCCGCATCCATGTATTCTCTACTGGATAATAACCGGAATATAAGGAATATGGATATTTATATACTATCTGCCCAGATGTGCCAGGAATATAAGGAAAGGCTTGCTGGCATGGCGGAGGCATTTCACAGGACCCTTCGTGTGGTGGAGCTGGGGGACTTAAAGCAGCGGTTTGACTTTGATATTGATACCAGGGGGTTTGATATCAGCGCCATGGGCAGGCTCTTTGCGCCCCAGGTGCTGCCCGGCACCGTGAAGAAGGCCCTGTACCTGGACTGCGACACCATTGTATGCAAGAGCATAAGGCCCCTTTATGAAACTGAATTAGGGGATGCGCTGGTGGGGATGGTAATGGAACCCACGGTGTATAAGGAGATGAAGGAATCCATCGGTATGGGCAAGGACGACCCGTATTACAATTCAGGGGTACTGCTCATGGCCCTTGACAGGTGGCGCCAGGAGGATGTGCTTCAGAAACTATTGGATTTCTACAAAAGCTGTCACGGCAGGCTCTTTGCATGCGACCAGGATACCATCAACGGCGCCCTGAAAGGAAGAATAAAGACACTTCCGGTGAAATACAATTATTTTACCAATTACCGCTATTTCCGGTATTCCACCCTGTGCTCCATGTGCGCGGCCTACCGGGAGATTGGGGAGGAGGCGTATCTGGAGGCCAGGCGTTCCCCTGCCATCATCCATTATCTGGGGGACGAGCGGCCATGGATTGCCGGGAACCATAATCATTTTAAGAAGCTGTATGAGTATTATCTTGCCAAGACGCCATGGAAGGACACGCCCAAGCAGACCGGGAAAGAACGGTATATGCACATGTGGTGGCTGTTCAACCGCCTGACCTGGCTCTGTCCGCCCTTCAGGCTGTGGGTCAGCCGCAGCATGGGGATGAAGCTGGTGGACAGCCGGAGGAAGCGGAGATAGATGGGGGACAGGCAGATGTCCAGAGGAAGCGGGGATAGATTGGGGACAGGCAGATGCCGGAGAATCTGGAAATAAAGTGGGAACAAGGATTGATATGGACAAAATATGCTGTATTATATTAAACTATAACGATGCCGCCACCGCCATGGCGCTTGCCAATGAGATAAGGGAGTATCCGTGCCTGGATTCCGTCGTGCTGGTGGACAACTGTTCCACGGACGATTCCTGGGAAAGGCTTAAGACACTGCGGCACACGGACAAGATCCATGTGTTGAGGACTGAGGAAAATGGCGGATACGGCATGGGCAACCAGGCCGGCATTAACTATGCGGTGGAATATCTGGAAGCGGATTATATCATCATCGCCAACCCGGATATCCACGTGACGCCCCGGTGCATAGAGCGGGTGAAGCATGCCCTGGATAACACGGAGGACGCGGTGATGGCTTCGGCCCGGGTGGTGGATCCGCAGGGGAAGGATCTGTTCTCCTACTGGACCCTGCTGCCTTTGTGGAAAGACCTGCTGGACACCGGGCTTATTACCAGACGGCTGTTTAAGGCCATGCTGAATACCCCGTCCTACCGCCTTCAGAACGCGGGGGATGAGGACAGCCGCCTGGTGGATGCAGTGCCCGGGTCTTTTTTTATGCTGAAGCCGGGGCTTTTGACACCACAGGATACAGAGGAGCTGTTTGACAGCCATATTTTCCTGTACTATGAGGAAAAGGTGCTGGGCCGGAAGTTTCAGGAGCTGGGGTTAAAGACTGTGCTGGTAACGGACGAATCCTATGTCCATGCGCATTCCGTCACCATTGACAAGAGCCTGAAGCGGATTGTTGATAAGCAGAGGCTGCTTCACCAGAGTAAGATGTACTATTATAAGGAATACCTGCACGCAGGACCTGCCCGGATGGCGGGAGCCGGATTGGTACTGGACATCATACTGGCAGAGGTATGGTTCCTCACGGTTGTGTGCGGGCTGCGGTGGTAAATGGATTGTGCATGGATGGAAAATGACGAACTGTGCTGCATGCATTGGCGCCACCCGGAAAGGAAATGTTTCATGAACCGACAGGAAGATAAAAGGGAGAAGATTCTGGTTACCAGGTCTTCAATGCCTTCGTACGAAGAATATATTGAGATGATTAAGCCCATATGGGACAGCGCATGGATGACCAATATGGGGGATTTCCACAAACAGCTGGAACAGGAGCTGAAGGAATACATGGGAACAGACCGGCTGGTGCTGTTCGTCAACGGACACATGGCCTTAGAGATGGCAATCCAGGCCCTGGAGCTGACCGGAGAAGTGATAACCACTCCGTTTACATTTGCATCCACCACCCATGCGATTGTGCGCAACGGGCTGACGCCTGTGTTCTGCGACATCAACCCGGCGGACTATACCATGGACCCGGACAAAATAGAGGCCCTGATCACAGAACGCACATCGGCCATCATCCCGGTCCATGTGTACGGCAATATCTGTGATGTGGAGCGGATTGGGGCCATTGCCAAAAAGCATGGTCTGAAGGTGATTTATGATGCGGCCCATACCTTTGGGGAGCGTTACAATGGGAAGGGCGTGGCTGAGTTCGGGGACGCCAGCATTTTCAGCTTCCATGCCACCAAGGTGTTTAACTCCATCGAGGGCGGCGCGGTGACGTTTGCTGAGGAATGGATGGACCACAGGCTTAACTGTCTGAAGAATTACGGGATTGTGGACCAGGACCATGTGGTCTGGGTGGGCGGCAATGCCAAGATGAACGAGTTCCAGGCCGCCATGGGCCTGTGCAACCTCCGCCATGTGGATGAGGAGATTGGGAAACGCAGGAAAGTGGTGGAGCGTTATATGGAACATCTGGACGGCATTCCAGGGCTTAAGCTTCCGCGCTGCCAAAAAGGGCTTACGCCGAATTATGCGTATTTCCCTGTTATATTTGACGGCTTTGGGGCTGACAGGAACCAGGTATACGACGCCCTGGCCGCAAATGACATTTATCCCAGGAAATATTTTTATCCCCTGACCAACGGGTTCCAGTGCTACGAAGGGCGGTTCTCGCCTGAGGATACGCCGGTGGCCGCGTATATGGCGGAGCGGGTGCTGACCCTGCCCCTGTATGCCGACCTTTCGATGGAGGATGTGGACCGGATATGCAGGATTCTGAAGGAATGCAACACTAGTCTGGGCAAATAACAGCGCGGTGCTGGAAGAAAATATGACGAGGAGCCGTGATTATGAATATTTTACTTACAAGTGCAGGCAGGAGAGGCTATCTTGCAGGATATTTTAAAGAGGCCCTTAAGACGGCGGGCTGCGGCGGGCTGGTCCATGCGGCTAACAGCGGTGAATGCCCTGCCTTTGCCAGCGCTGACCGTTCGGTGATTACGCCTCTTATCTACGATAAGGGATATATTCCCTTTTTGCTGGAATACTGTAAAAAGGAGGCAATCGGCCTGCTGATACCGCTGTTTGATATCGATGTGCCGGTGCTGGCGGCAAACAGGAGCCTGTTTGCTGAGATGGGGACCGTGGTTGTGACGGCTGAGCCGGAAGCAGCGGATATCTGCAATGATAAATGGAGGACATTTACAGTACTAAGGGAGGCGGGAATCCCTGTGCCTGCTTCCTGGCTGTCCATGGATGAGGCGCTTAAGGCCGTGGGGAATGGGAGCATTTCCTGGCCCGTGATGGTCAAGCCACGCTGGGGTATGGGTTCCCTGTCCGTATACCAAGCGGATGACCCGGAGGAGATGAGGGTGCTTGCAGGCAAATGCCGCAGGGGCATACAGGACTCCTATCTGAGATATGAATCCATGGCAGACCCTGATTCATGCGTCATATTCCAGCAGCGGATCAAGGGGCGGGAATATGGGCTGGATGTGATGAACGACCTGGACGGGAGATACCGTGCCACCGTTGTCAAGGAAAAGATGGCCATGCGTTCCGGCGAGACGGATTCGGCCGGGACCATTGACAATCAGGAACTTGCAGCACTTGGCAGGACGCTTGGCACACTGCTCTGCCACAGGGGGAACCTGGATGTGGATGTGCTGGAGGAAGACGGCTCATATTATGTTCTGGAAATGAACGCCCGCTTTGGGGGCGGATATCCCTTCAGCCATGCGGCAGGCGTGGACCTGCCCCTGGCCCTGGTTCTCTGGGCCATGGGCAGGGAGCCGGGGGATGAGGTGCTGTCCGCCAGGCCCGGCGTCAGGGCGCAGAAGGATATACGGCTTCTGGTATGGTGATATGGATGCCAAAGGCACGGATGGACCCACGGCACAGGCGTAATATAATCTGACAGAGGAATTGATATGGATAAGGTACTGCTGGTGATACCGGCTTACAATGAGGAAAAGAATATAGGGAAGGTAGTGGACCACCTGGTGAGGGATTTCCCTGAGCTGGATTACGTGGTGGTCAACGACGGTTCCAGGGATAGCACCGCCCGGATATGCAGGGAGAACGGCTACAACCTTTTGGACCTGCCGGTGAACCTTGGCCTTGCGGGCTGTTTCCAGGCAGGCATGAAATATGCCTACCAGAAAGGCTACCGCTATGCCATCCAGTTTGACGGGGATGGACAGCACAGGCCGGAGTTCATCGGATCCATGAAGGAGAAGATGGAGCAGGGATTTGATATTGTCATTGGATCCAGGTTCATTTCCGGGAAAAAGGGCTGGTCCATGCGCATGGTGGGCAGCCGTCTGATTGCGGCTGTAATCCGCCTGACCACCGGGGCCAGGATTACGGATCCCACGTCCGGTATGCGCCTGTTTGACCGGAAGATGATAGAGGAGTTTGCCCTGAACCTGAATTACGGCCCGGAGCCGGATACCGTGTCCTTCCTGATTAAACAGGGGGCCAGGGTGGCCGAGGTGCCGGTTACCATTGATGAAAGGCTGGAAGGGGAGAGCTATCTGAAGCCCCTGACCGCCGTAAGCTACATGACCCGTATGCTGCTGTCCATACTGCTGATACAGAATTTTAGAAAGCGTTGAGTATAGATGAAGAAACTGACAAGACATTTACTATATAAGGGAACGGATATTGACCGGCAGAACGTGGTCTGGAATATTGCAGGAAGCTTTGTCTATGCATTTGCCAGCATGGTTCTGTCTTTTCTGGTCATCCGCATGGTGGGGGATGAACAGGGAGGGATTTTCTCCTTTGGGTTCTCCACCCTGGGCCAGCAGATGTTCATTGTGGCGTATTTTGGGCTTAGGCCGTTTCAGATTACGGACAATAAAGGCGAGTTTACCTTTGGGGAATACCTGGAGTACCGTAACATTACCTGTATCCTGGCCCTGATTTTTGGGGCGCTGCTCCTGACCTTCCGGCATGGCGCCGGGCAGTACAGTGCATCCAAGTGCATGATTCTCATCCTGCTTGTCATATACAAGGTAATAGATGGGTATGCTGATGTATATGAGTCGGAATTCCAGCGTCAGGGAAGCCTTTACCTGACCGGGAAATCCAATTTTTTCAGGACTATTCTATCCGTGTCCGCATTTTTGGTGACACTGGCTGCATTTGAACATCTGCTGCTGGCCTGCGTTGTGGCGGTGGCGGCACAGATGCTTGGGGTGGCCCTGTTTAATCTGGATGTAATCCATGCGCTGGTACATGTGGACTGGAATAAGGGGGAGGGGAAGAACAGGGCGCTGTTTAGCAGCACCGTATTCCTGTTTGTTTCCACCTTCCTGGATTTTTACGTGTTTTCCGCTGCCAAGTATGCCATTGATGCGAAAATAAATGATGCTGCTTCCGGATACTTTAACTTGATTTTTATGCCCACCTCTGTTATTTATATGGTAGCCAACTTTATCATCCGCCCCTTTCTTACCAAGCTTACCAATATGTGGCTGGCCCGGGACTTTGACAGCTTTAAGAAGGAACTTTCCAGAATCGGCGTTGTCATCCTGGGACTTACGGTCCTGGCCGTGGGGGCCACGGCAGTGCTTGGCAGATGGGTGCTGTCGGTGATGGAATTCCTGTTAGGCGTCCGGTATGACGGTATGCTGGTGCAATATCACGGCGCGTTCATCGTGATTGTGCTGGGAGGCGGGTTCTATGCCCTGGCTAACCTGATGTACTACTCGCTGGTCATCATGCGTAAGCAGAAGGCTATTTTCATCGTATATCTGAGCGCGGCGGCAGCGGCAGTGTTATTGTCAGGGACGCTGGTTTCAAGCTTCGGTATAAACGGGGCGGCATCCTGCTATCTGCTGCTGATGGTTATGTTGGTGGTGGGATTCGGCCTGTTCATGACAGGTGTTTATCAGAATGAAAAAAAGGAGTATGCTGGTAATGGAGGAAGTGAAGAATAGGACATCAGAGAACACATACCGCCGCAGGGTGGATGTTATCATACCGACCTATAAACCGGGAAAGAAGTTTTCCAGGCTTTTAAAAATGCTGGAACGGCAGACATACCCCATAGGAAGGATCATCGTGATGAACACGGAGAAGGCTTACTGGAACGATAAGGGGTATGAGGGAATTGACAACCTTCAGGTCCATCACCTGCCCAAGGCTGAATTTGACCACGGGGCCACCAGGAACAGGGGCGCGCGTTACAGCAGGGCGGATATCATGATATTCATGACGGACGATGCGGTGCCTGCGGATGACCGGATGATTGAACATCTGGTGGCTGCATTTGATAAGCGCGGTCCACAGGGGGAATCAGTCATCATGGCATATGCACGCCAGCTGCCGGATAAGGACTGTCCCCTGGCAGAGCGGTATACCAGGTCCTTTAATTATCCGGAGGAGAGCTGCATCAAGACAAAGGATGACCTGGGGCGCATGGGCATCAAGACTTTTTTTGCATCCAATGTGTGCTGCGCCTATGACAGGGAGAAATTCTGGTTCCAGGGCGGATTCATCAACAAGACGATTTTTAATGAGGATATGATATTTGCCGGAAAGGCCGTGCTGCAGGATGATTACGCGGTGGCCTACGTGGCCGAGGCAAGGGTCATCCATTCCCACAATTACGGCTGCATGACCCAGTTCCACAGGAATTTTGACCTGGCCGTGTCCCAGACAGACCATCCTGAGGTATTTCAGGGAATCCACTCTGAAAGTGAGGGAATCCGCCTGGTGAAGCAGACCGCCCGCTATCTGGTGAAGCAGCGCCGCCCGTGGCTGGTGCCCGGGATGATTGTGAAGAGCGGTTTTAAGTACATGGGCTACCGACTGGGCAGGTGTTACCGCCTGCTGCCCTCCGGCCTTGCGGCCAAATGCAGTATGAATAAAGAATATTGGAAATAATCGGAAATATTTAGAAATAACCAAAGAAAGCAGGTGGGCCTATGATGCAACCTATATTCAGGGTCATATTGGTTATAGTCTCTTTGCTGACTATGTCTTTTATGATGAGGAAAATACGCCAGGCAAAGGTACAGATTGAAGCCGCCATGTTCTGGGTCATTGTGGCCCTGATCCTGGTTGTGTTCTCCCTGTTCCCCGGCGTGGCTGATGCATGCGCCAGGCTCCTTGGAATCTATTCCACGCCTAATTTCCTGTTCCTGTTCATGATTTTCCTTCTCATGGTCAAAGTCTTTGGCATGACCCTCCAGGTGTCCCAGATGGAGAGTAAGCAGAAGGAACTGGTGCAGAAAATCGCCCTGGCCCAGAAGGAAAGGGAGGAACTGGAGCTTAAGATGCAGGAACTTCTTGGGAGCGAAGGGGCCGGGGAGGATGAGGATGGCAGGTAGGAAAGGTGGAAATGGCATGCCGTGCGGGGGGGATGAGCCGGGCGGAAAGGGCGTGCCGGACAGAACGGATGTGCTGGGGAAGAAGGCTGTGCCGAGCAGGGCGGATAAGCTGGAAAGGAAGGCTGTGCCGGGCATGACGGATAAGCCGGATAAGAAAGCTGTGCCGGGCAGGACGGATAAGCCGGAGAAGAAGGCTGTGCCGGGCAGGACGGACGTGCCAGGAAAGAAGGCTGTGCGGGACAGGAAGGACATCCCGGTCAGGAAGCATATGCCAGACAGGAAGCGGCTGGCACTGTGGACTGGGTGCGGCATTGTGCTCCTTATTCTGGCCTCCTGGCATTTCCTGGATGTGCGGGCCGGGGTCCTGGAGACAGGGGACCGGTGGCTGTACGGCTGGTACGCTGCTGTATGCGTCTGGGCCGGGCTGACCGCGTCTGGCCTTGGATATGTTATTTTTGTCCGGGATAAGTGGAAAATGGAACAGATATTCGCAGCCGCCTCCCTGAGCCTGGGAATCCTGTTCCTGTTCATCCTCCCGCCGCTGTCCGCGCCGGACGAGGTGAGCCATTATATCAGCGCATACCAGCTGTCCAGCCATATGATGGGGCGGACGGCTAATGCAGCGGACGGACATGTGCTGACGCGGGTGCAGGATGCATTTATCGAGGACTTATATGATGTGATGGAAGATGACGGAAGCGGTTACCGTGATAAAGCGGGCAGTGAGGGCGGCGAAGACAGCGGTGCCGCAGCCCATCAGGCAGTTGTTCTCGGACAGGAACTGACAGAGGGGACCTACAGGACCATAAGGGAGCGGGGGCTTGGAAGCACCGGAGAAGAGGGGACTGCGGTTTCCTATCAGCCGCCTGTGAGGACAACCCCCCTTGCATATGTTCCCCAGGCCCTGGGTATCACCCTGGCGCGGGTCATGGGCCTTGGCGGTTTGGGGCTTCTCTATCTGGGAAGGCTGTTCAACCTTATGTTCTTTACAGCCATGGGATACCTTACCATCCGCAGGATGCCATTTGGAAAAGAAGTGGCGGCAGGGGTGTTCCTGCTTCCCATGACCCTGCACCTGGCGTCATCCTTTTCCTATGATGTGATGATTATCTCCCTTAGCAGTTATTTTGCCGCGGTCTGCCTGCACCTGGCCTATAAGGCGGAAAAGGTCCATATATGGGATGTGATCCAACTGGCCCTTGTCATGGGGGTGATGGGCCCCTGCAAGATGGTGTATGGGGTCATAGCTGGCTTCTGCCTGCTGATTCCGGTCCGCAAGTTTGGCGGGTGGGGGAAATGGGCCGCGTCCGCCGCAGCCGTGCTGGGCGCCTTTGGCGCCGCCATGGTGCTGGTGAACCGGCAGACCGTGGCCATGTATACGGAGGCGTCAGAGGGCTATATCTCCTGGGCTGAAGAGACAGGATATACATTTGCACAGCTGCTTCACAGCCCGCTTCTGGTCCTTAAGATGTGTTACAACACCCTGATGTGGCAGGGGGAGAAACTGTATTCCGGTATGCTGGGGGAATCCCTGGGCAACATGGACGCTGTGCTTAATACCCCGTATGTGGTCATATTGGGGCTTACCGCCATCCTGCTGATGCTTGCATTCAGGAAACCCGGCGAGAGCATTGTGATGAAAATGGGAAGCCGCATATGGATATGGTTCCTTTGCTTCCTTTGCCTTGGCGCCCTGATGTTTTCCATGCTGTTAGCCTGGACTCCGGTGACCTCCAATGTGATTAACGGTGTACAGGGGAGATATCTGCTGCCGCTGCTGCCCATGTTTTTACTCACGCTTAAGAATGACAAGGTGGTGCGGACGGATTGCGGGGACAGGCCGCTGCTGTATCTCATGATGGTGATGGATATGTATGTTGTCATCCGGATTTTCAGTATCGTGTGCCTGCGTGTGTCTTAGTGTCAAGATGGGCTGGAAAGTGGACAAGGTATTGCCATACAGTGGATAAAGTGATAAAATTGCCAGATGGATGTGGAAAACCCTGTGCTTTTAATGATGGATACCCGCCGTATGCGGACATCAGGCGCTGATGACTGCAAAACAGGGGCAGCGGTGCACTAGGGATATAAGATAAAAGGAGTAGATGACAATGGGAAAGATTAAAGTGACACCCTGTGATATCAAAGGGTTATATGTGATTGAGCCGACTGTGTTTAGGGATGAGAGAGGCTATTTTGTGGAAACCTACAACCAGAATGATTTCAGGGAAGCCGGCCTTGATATGGTATTTGTCCAGGACAACCAGTCCATGTCGGTTAAGGGCGTGTTAAGGGGCCTGCATTTCCAGAAACAGTATCCCCAGGGCAAGCTGGTCCGCGCGGTACGCGGAACCGTGTTCGATGTGGCGGTGGACCTGCGTTCTGATTCTGAGACTTATGGAAAATGGTTCGGCGTGGTCCTGTCCGCTGAGAATAAGAAGCAGTTCTATATTCCGGAAGGATTTGCCCACGGTTTCCTGGTGCTCTCAGATGAGGCGGAGTTCGCATACAAATGCACGGACTTCTATCATCCCGGCGATGAAGGCGGCCTTAAGTGGGATGACCCTGAAGTCGGGGTTGACTGGCCGGTATCAGATGGCATGGAGCTGATTATCTCAGAGAAGGACAGGAAGTGGGGCGGCCTCAAGGATACATTCAACAAATATTAGCAAGGATTCTCCCATCCTCTAAGGTGGTGAGATGAATTGTCAAAAACAAACTTAACGGCAGTAGTGGGCGGAGAGTAATCGGTATCCCCCACTGCCATGAGGTCAACCACGCATCTACGTAGGATGCAGTCGCACTTCGACAATATACCGAGCGTGGATTGAAACAACTGATACAGCGTCTGGTACTGTGTTGAGCAGATTCCTGTGAATCGATAGCAGGTGCCATATTCACGGGAATTTAAACAACGCCCTGGACACGCTTGTGGAGAAAAGGAAATCATATATGAATTATGTACTGTCTCTTGGTAAGGAGATTATTGAGAAGAGAAAGCTGATATGGGATTTGGGCAAGGCTGATTTCCGGAAACGGTTCGTGGGCTCTTATTTTGGGATCGTGTGGATGTTTATCCAGCCGATTGTGACCATTGCCATCTATGCAATCATCTTTGGACCTGCGGGTTTCAGGACGCCCCCGCCAGTGCCCGGGGCTTCCTATGTGGCCTGGCTGGTAGCGGGCATCGTGCCCTGGTTCTTCTACAGCGAGGTGCTGAATACGGTTACCAACTGTCTGCAGGAATATAGTTATCTTGTAAAAAAAGTGGTGTTTAAGGTGGAAATCCTTCCAATCATCAAGCTGATGAGCTGCCTCATGGTCCATGGCTTCTTTGTCCTCATCATGCTGGGGCTGTACCTTGTGACGGGAGTTGCGGTGAGGCTTACCTGGCTTCAGGCATTGTACTATACCTTTGCGGCATCCATGCTGGCCCTGGGAATCGGATTTTTTACCTCTGCGGTCAATGTGTTCTTCAAGGACATGGCACAGATTGTCTCCATCTGTATCCAGTTTGGGATCTGGATGACGCCCATCATGTACCATGAATCCATGTTTACGGACCGTATCCCCTGGATAGGCACTGTTTTAAAGCTGAATCCCTTTTACTATATTGCGGCAGGTTACAGGGACAGTATGCTGACCGGGAACTGGTTCTGGGAAAGGCCCACCCTGACCCTGTATTATTGGGGAGTCACCATTGTTGTATTCCTGGCGGGCCTGAAAATGTTCAAGCGCTTAAGGCCCCATTTCTCTGATGTGCTGTAAAGGAGCTGTTTCGGAGTGTGCCTGAGGCGGATTGTGGAAAGAAGGCTGGCATTGATATGATACGCAAAGTGGAAATTGGCTGGCGCCGCGGTGATGAGGAAGGGAATATACCGGTGGAGGTGCTGTATTCCAGACGCAGCACCCTGGGGCTTGAAATCAAGGCAGACGGGCGTGTCTGCGCCAGGATGCCGGGAGGAATCCCAAACCAGGCAGTGATGGATTTCATAAAAGAACGCCAGGACTGGATTGTGCAGAAATGGTTCCTTATGGAAGAAAAACGGCGCGCCAGGGATGAGAGGCCACAGCCCGACTATGTGTCCCATCCGGAACTGGAAGCAGCTTACAGGAAAAAGGCCAGGACGCAGCTGGAAGCCAGGACGGCTTATTACGCAGGGCTGATGGGCGTGACCTATAACCGCATTGCCATCCGGGCAGCCAAGACCCGGTGGGGCAGCTGCAGCGCCCAGGGAAACCTGAATTTCCATTGGAAACTGATTCTCATGCCGCCTGAGGTACTGGATTATGTGGTGGTCCATGAACTGGCCCACAGGAAAGAGATGAACCACTCTGCCAGGTTCTGGGCAGAGGTGGAGCGGATCCTGCCGGATTATAAGAGGCGCAGGAAGTGGCTGAAGGATTACGGGACACAGGTGTGAGGCTGATGATACAGGTATCATGATTTGGGAATCTTGGAGTGGGAAACATGGTATGGGAAACATAGAGTGGAACATGGTATGGGAATCATGACAAGGAAAGCATAGAGTGAAAATCATGATATGGGAATCATAAAATCAGAATGACAGAATGAGAATGATGAAATATCAAGATAATCCCCAAAGCACTGGGAACAACATGGTGCCTGGGGATTTTTTATTGCCTGTGTGGCTGTTTTGGCCGTCATAAGGTGGCAGATTGTTTCATAGGAAGACTACGAAAACCCGCATGAAATGGGCGCTTTCTCAAATCCTACGAATAAAGCGGAATAATCTGTAACAGCATGGTTTTGTAAAGTTGGGCACCATTTGGGCACCACGAAATACAAAATCAGCAAGCCATTGTCCGGCCAGCTGACGTGCATGGTTTACAACACTTTCCCTAAAACCGCCAGAGGCGGGACGGCCTTTGCGGGCGGGGGCTGGCAGGGG
>SKEY01000149.1_pt1 | contig 125360 bp, 104 predicted proteins | sample 4843871 | NCBI WGS metagenome assembly SKEY01 (sample SAMN11008797, study PRJNA524170) | human gut metagenome | biome: Human fecal sample; material: Feces; isolation source: fecal sample from pouch patient p36 | host: Homo sapiens | place: Israel: Tel-Aviv | collected 2016-12-04
CCCTAAATGTGAATAGATTGCTGAAAGGGCGCAGTCAGGAGGGTGAGGCTATCCTGAACCTCATTCCAGGTGGAGTCATGCAATGCAGGAATGACAATGAATACACCATTGTTGGGGTCAACGATGGTTTCCTCAGTATATTCGGATTTACCAGGGAAGAACTGGAGGGGCTGTTTCAAAATCAGTTCCTCACAATGATCCATCCATTGGACCGTCAAAATTTCCTGGGTGAAGTGGGGCGCCAGCTGAATAAAGGCAACCAGCTTTCCCTGAGCTACCGGGTCTTGTGTAAGGACGGCAATTATAAATGGACTGCCAGCAGCGCCCAGCTGTTCGGTGACGAACAGGAAGAACGCTTTTTCTGTATTTTTCTTGACCTCACTGAGGTCCGGGATGCCCAGGAGAAGCTTCGTCTGTCATTGGAGCATCTGGAAATCATCATGAATCAATCCTCGGATATCATCTTTGAGTGGAACCTTATTGAGGATGCCATTTCCTTTTCACCTAATTGGCTGGGGAAATTTGGTTATGCGCCTAGTTATGACAGCAGACTCCAGAAGGAGGAAATTTTGCGGCATTTCTATCCTGATGATATCGGGCCGATGGCCGCGCTTATGGAAGATGTGAAACGGGGGGTGTCCAATTCGCTCCTTGACGTCCGTATCCGCAATACAAAGGGGCAGTATATCTGGTGCCGGCTGCGGGCCGCTACCCAATATGACGCAGACGGCAGGCCGCTGCGCGCGGTAGGGACCATTTCAGATATTGACGAAGAAAAGCGGATGGTGGAAGAACTGCGCAGGCGGGCGGAGCTGGACGCCCTGACCGGTCTTTACAACCATGCCGAAATGGAACACAGGGCAGAACAGTACCTGTCAGGTCGGCCAGAGACGGTATGTGCCATGTTCATCATTGATGTGGATAACTTCAAGCTGGTGAACGACAGGCAGGGACATCTGTTTGGGGACGCAGTGCTGGCTGAACTGGCAGCCGGCATGAAAAAGCTGACGCGGAAGTCGGATGTAATCGGCAGAATCGGCGGGGACGAGTTCGCAATGTTCTTAAAGGATATTCCTTCCACACAGATTGCCGAACAGAAGGCAGGGAAACTTCTGGCGATGTTCCAGCAGCTGTTTCAGGGGGAAAAACAGCCCGTTGAGGTGACCTGCAGCATCGGTCTGGCCATTTATCCGTGGGACGGTACTGATTACCAGACCCTGTACCACTGTGCGGATCTGGCACTGTACCAGGCTAAAAGCCAGGGCAAGAACCAGTATGCCCGATATGACGTTAATAGTCAGGAGGCAGTGGACCGGATTGGATATTCCTCCCTGGGGGCAGCCATTGATTCCGACCAGACCGTAAGTGGGAAGGTTGGGGACCTGGTCAATTATGTGTTTCAAATCCTGTATGATACCAATGATATTGACACTGCCGTGGAAGCAATCCTGGAAATTGTGGGAAGGCGGTTCGATGTGAGCCGGGCTTATGTGTTTGAAAACAGCGACAGCGGGGAATATACCGATAATACTTATGAATGGTGCAATGAGGGAATTGCGCCGCAAAAGGAGTTTTTACAGCATTATCCTTATGAAAACGTGGAGGGCTACAAGGAGCTGTTTCGGGATAACTCTATTTTTTACTGCCGGGATATCCATTCCCTGACCCCTACCCAGACCGCGCTTTTTGAGAGTCAGGAAATCTGTTCCACGCTCCAGTGCGCGCTTTACGATGGAAAGGAATTCCGGGGCTTTATCGGGTTTGACGAGTGCACGGGTCTGAGGATGTGGAACAAAGAGGAGATTGGCATGCTCTCTTTGATTGCCCAGATGCTGAATACATTCCTCCTGAAAAAGCGGGAGGCGGACCGCAACGAGCAGATCATGGTCCAGCTCAACACAATCCTGGATATGCAGGATGCCTATATCTACGTCATCCGGCAGGGCACCTATGAGCTGCTGTATGTGAATCAAAAGACACTCCGTCTGGATCCGTCCGCCAGGGCCGGTATGACTTGCCATCAGGCGTTTTTCGGCCGCAGCACTCCCTGCGAAAGCTGTCCGCTGACCGGAACCACGGAGGTATATAACCCACAGTATGATGTATGGACCAGGATACGGTACTCCACGATGAAATGGGGCGAGCACGATGCGTATCTGATTAATTGCGCCGACATCACGGAATATAAACGGCTGCAGGAAAACAGAAGGTGAGTGGGCACCGTTCTTTTAAGGTCAGCCTTTGCCGGCATGGGAGATACTCCCGGCAGGAAGCCGGATTATGACATTTGGAGACGGGAAATGCCTGTAAGGACAAGACCGGATTGTAGAAGACGCTCAGGGAATGGGCGTCTTTTGTATTGCAGGCACTGAATCGATGTCATAAATTAATTGGATATGGAAAAAATATTGACCTCATGGTCAATTTGTGCTATTCTAATGATAAATAGACCACAAGGTCAATAATTTTAGGAGGAAGCACATGAAGCGGGAAGAGAAAAACCAACAGACGAAGCGCAGGATTATGGAGGCTGCACTGGAGGAGTTTGCAGGACAGGGATATGGAGCCAGTTCCGTTAACAATATATGCAGCGGGGAGGGAATCTCGAAGGGAATCATTTACCACTATTTCCAGACCAAGGACGAACTGTATCTGGCCTGCGTGGATGAATGTTTCCAGGTCCTGACGGAATATCTGCAGGGGAAGCTGATATTGGAAGCGGTATCCGTTCCCAGACAGCTGCAGCTTTATTTTGATGCGAGGTTTGAATTTTTCCAGACATTTCCCGTGTACCGGAGGATTTTCTGCGAGGCGGTCATCATGCCGCCGGCCCATCTGGAAGCTGCGGTCAGACAGCGTAAGTCCGGGTTTGATGAGTTTAATATATCCATATTGAACCGGATACTGGAGCCTCTTAAGCTCAGGGACGGGGTATCCAGGGAAACAGTGGTGGATATATTCCTGCAGTTTCAGGATTATGTCAATGCAAAGCATCAGACATCCGGGCAGCAGGAGATTGATTTTAAGACACATGAAGAGGACTGCCGCAGGGCATTGGATGTGCTGCTTTATGGCGTGGTGGAGCGGAAGGAAGTGGGGATATGAAGAACGGAAATGTACAGCAGGAATCCATACTTGGTGATATGAAGCCCTCCAGGGCCATTACCAGACTGGCAGTCCCGGCTACCCTGGCGCTGCTGGCGAAGGCTGTCTACAACATTGTGGATACGGCTTATATCGGGATGCTGGGGTCGGATATAGCGCTTGCGGCAGTGGGCGTTACCCTGCCGCTGCTGCTCATCATGGTCTCGGTGGAAAATATATTTGCGGCCGGGGCAGCGGTCCTGGCGGGCAGGCAGCTGGGGGCAGGCGATAGGGACGGCGCAAACAGGACAGTCACATCCGTGGTGGGGTTATCGGTCCTCATTGGAATCCTTTTATGTGCGGCAGGCATCATTTTCATGGAGCCTTTGTTGCGTTCCTTCGGCGCCTCCGAGGCTGTGCTGCCCCAGGCCAGGGAGTATGCATTCTGGATGTTTGTGGCAGCCCTTGCCAACCTTCCTGCGCAGAGTATGAACTGTGCGGCCAGGGCAGAGTCATCCGTAAGGATTTCATCCATTGCCGTTGTGACCGGCGCGGCCCTTAACGTGATCCTGGACCCTGTATTCATGTTTAGCTGGGGACTGGGGATGGGAGTGGAGGGAGCGTCCCTTGCCACAACGGTTTCACAGTTCGTCACGTGTTTCATCCTTGGGTGGTTCTATATCACCGGACAATCCATCATAAAGATAAAGAGGGAGTATTTTAACCCCCAATGGATGCTCATCAGATCCGTCACGCTCATCGGGATACCTACGGCCGTCATACAGATCTGCCTTGCAGTGGCAACATCCCTTACGAATATTGCGGCGAAGCCCATGGCGGACTCAGATCTTATCATAGCGGCATACGGCGTGGTGCAGCGCCTGGTGCTGATTGGATGCTATGTGATCATGGGGTTCATGCAGGGATATCAGCCGGTAGCTTCCTATTCCTTTGGCGCGAAAAAGGAGGAACGGTTTCATGAGTCGGTCCGTTTTGCATTGCGGACATCCCTGATCCTTACCATACTGGTAGCGGGAACCTATATCCTTCTGGCAAGGCCGTTAATCATGCTGTTTAACGGGAATCCGGCAGTCATTGATTATGGGGTCAGGCTTCTGGTTTCCCAGGTGGTCCTTTATCCTGCATTTGGATTGTGCTACATGATGACAATAACGTTTCAGACCATTGGCTCCTCAAAGTACGGACTGTTCCTGTCCGTCATCCGTCAGGGATTGTTCTATGTACCGTTCATATTAATCCTGCCCGGGATGCTGGGGGTAACGGGGATTTATCTGGCACAGCCGGCGGCAGATATATTGACCATGGCAGTCTGCCTGTACTCGGTAAAACCGATGAAGCGGATTGCAACAGGGCATATGGCGGCAATCCGGGTAGAAAAGGGATGAGACAGGAACAGGGCAATATGGGACAGCTGCCGGACAGGGCAGGAATCGAAGGGATTCCTGTCCTTGTTTTATGACAGGAAAATATAATCAGATGCAACTTTTGGCAGGAAAAAAGAATCTATATATCAGTGATGGCGATATACGCTGTGATGTACCATGAAATCATACTGTAAGGAGGGATTAAGTACCCCATGAATCAAGATTTATATAACAGGATTGTGGACTATATTGTCAGCAATCAGGAAAAATTTTATAGGCTGGCCTACAGCTATGTCCATAACCAGGAGGATGCAATGGATATTGTCCAGAGTGCTGTCTGCAAGGCATTGGACCACTACGGGGCGCTCAGGAATGAAAATGCCATCAGGACATGGTTTTACCGCATCCTTGTAAATGAGAGCCTGCTGTTAATCAGGAAACAGAAGATGGAGATACCCACAGAAGACGGGATAGGACAGGAGGTGCCATATTATGAGGAAGGATATAATGGTGAACCGGATATATACGGACAGTTAAACCAATTGGATGAGGATGTGCAGACCATTATAAAACTTCGGTATTTTGAGGAGCTGACACTGAAGGAAATCGCTTATGTGACAAGCACAAACCTGAATACGGTTAAGGCAAGACTATACCGTGGCTTAAGACTGTTAAAACAGAATATACAGGAGGTGGATTCATGAGCCGTATGGAAGATGCAAGAAAAAAATATGAAGGGATACCGGTCCCGCCTGAACTGTCAGGAAGGGTTCAGGCGGCAATTGCCCAATCAGAGGAAAAGAGAAGAAGCCAGGAGCAAAGGAAACGGATGGCCGGGATACACAGAAGGAACAGGATATGGGGGACATGTGCCGGTGCGGCGGCAGCCCTTGTGCTGATATTTACTGCTGCCTTAAATACAAATACGGCATTTGCGGAAATGGCGGCCGGACTCCCTGTCATAGGAGCGGCGGCGCGGATCCTTACCTTCCGGTCCTATGATAAGGATGAAGGGGACTGGAAGATATCCGTGGAAATCCCAAGTGTGGAGATGATAGCTGAGGATACGGATGGGCTGGATGCTGCCCTGAATCAGGAAATATACGATTTATGCAGCCGGTACGCAGATGAGGCAGTGGAACGCGCCAGGGAATATAAGAAGGCGTTTATGGAAACGGGAGGGACTGAGGAGGAATGGGAGGCACATGGTATTAAAATCCGTGTAGGATATGAAATCAAGGCCCAGACAGAAGAATATCTCTCCTTTGCAGTGCGGGGAACAGAGAGCTGGTCCACGGCCTACAGTGAAACAAGATACTACAACATTGATCTGAAGGATTATAAGATGGTTACATTAGAAGATGTCCTGGGCCAGGACTATGCCAGGATTGCGGATGACAGCATACTGCGGCAGATGGAGGAAATGAAGGAAAGGGACGGCATTGCTTTCTGGTCCGGGTCAGAGGGAGGCTTTACGGGAATTACGGATGAAACCAGGTTTTATATGAATGAAAATGGAAATCCGGTCATTGTGTTTGACAAATATGAGATTGCTCCCGGCGCATATGGGGAACTGGAGTTTGAGATAGGCCAAACAGGAGAGGGGACAGGGAAACCTGGCTATGCGGACAATTTCCTGGTACCCGAAGATGAGGTGGCTGCTTTTGCCGGAAAAATAAAGGAAGCCGTTGCGGACCGGGACATGGACGCCCTGTCCTCCCTGGCCTCCTATCCACTGTACGTGGGATTTAAGGACGGAGGCGTCTGGGCAGGTTCGCCGGAAGAGCTGGCTGCCTTGGGAACAGACCGTATATTCACACCGGAGCTGTCAGCAGCAGTGGAGGCTGCCGGAGGGGAGACGCTTTCCCCCAGCATGGCCGGATTTGTCCTTAAAAAAGATGGAATCCCCAATATTGTATTCGGGGTATCCGATGGGGCGCTGGCAGTAAAAGGGATTAATTATTGAATCCGGTTCGGACTGTAAAAGGACACAACGGTAATACGGTGTGTCCTTTTACATGTAGCATGCCAGAGGGTTATTGTCCAATGCGGATACAGCAGGACAGTACCCTCATCAAAGCTCTGCCTCCGACTGCCTATGACATGTCTGCTTTTTTGCATTTCCCTGTAAAACATGCAAAGATCCCAAATGCCAGGATAATGGCCATGGGCGCGATGACGGAAACCGCACTATCGGGGTTAACCAATCCAAGCGCCGGAAAGACAGCAAATGCAAATACGGAGCAGAAGAGCATGGAAAGCGACGGCGGGTCAACATATCCTTCCCCATATACAAAGAAAAGATCCGCAAGCAGATCGCCTGCATAATGTGCAAAGATACCAAATGCAAAGCCCCACAGGTAAACACTGATTTCGGAACATCCGGCATTATATGCCATCTGGGCGCCGTAAGCGCCCACAAGCCCAACATGGTGAAATACAGGGCAGGGCAGGCCGCAGCACATGAAGATTAAGAACACGACTGCAATGGCCCAAAGGGGTACAAATGAAATACCTGCAATCGTGGGATTGCCCACCTGTTCAGAAAAACGGCACATCTGGTACAATAGCCATGCGGCAATAAAACCAACGCTGCCGCCGAACAGCCAGAACATGGAGCCGTGGCCATAGGTCATGTGGGGAAGCCACTTATTCTTGCTGTTTAAGCCAAATCTCTTATCTCCCTCAGGAACCTTCCCCATGAGGCCCTCATTCCCAAACATGATTTTTGTAATCACATTAAGGATTACAATGGTTGCCGCAACGCAGTCAAAGAGTCCCGGAAGGAAGGTGCCAAGGGCTGTATTCAAGTACCATCCCGCTACTGCGCAGATACCGCCAAATACTAATACATCTGTTTTCTGCAATGATCCCAATGGAAAGGCCAGTCCCTTGCTGTCCTTTATGTATCCCTTTTTCCATGCATAATTCATTGCGCAGAGGGCCGGCCCAAAGGCTACCTGCGGCCCCAGGAACATTCCAAAGCAAATGTTCCCGATGATATTATATTCGCATCCCGCCATAATGGAGAATACCCCGACAATGGAAACAAGGGCTGTAAGGATTACTGAACCAAGGGCGCCCAGGGCGGTTGCCAGTACGCCTGAAACAAAGGCAGTGAAAATTGTAACAAGAATGTCCATCATTTTCGTTCCTTTCAGGTTGCTGGCAGCTAAATATCCAATGCCCTATAGTATCCAAGCTTCACTGCTTCAACCACGCGTCCGGCTTTGATGGCGTCTCCGATTTCAAAAACCCGGGGAGCCGTATTGAGGAATTCATCCGCAGAGGCGCGGTCCGCTTTCATACCTGCGGCAAGAAGGACCGTATCGGCTTCAATGAGGATTTCACCATCCGGCGTGTTGCATACGATACCAGCGTCGGTAATCTCCCTGGCTGTTGTGTTTACCTTGATATCAATCCTGCTGTCACGGATATATTTGTCCATGGCAACCTTGTGCATCCAATAAGCGTCAGATGCCCAGGTATCCTTCATTTCCACAACTGTTACGTCTTTTCCAATCATATCCAGATAAATGGCAACTTCAGAACCCACAAGGCCTCCGCCAAGGATTGCCACTTTTTGTCCCACTGACGGCTGTCTGCCCTCAAGTGCCTTCAGGCCCACAACCTTGGCACTGTTAATTCCCGGGATCTGCGGAATGATTGGTTTCGCGCCAACGGCTGTCATCACGACATCCGCACCCATTGCCGCAACTTCCTCAGGAGTCACCTCTGTATTTAAGTGGATGTCCACGCCTGCATCCTCACAGCGCTTAGCAAGGACCTCAATGAAGTGATACATATCCTTTTTGAAGGGGATGTGCTGTTCGTGTACAATCTGTCCGCCAAGCCTGCTGTTCTTCTCATAAAGTGTAACGGAGTGGCCCCTTTGGGCGGCTGTAACAGCGGCCTCCATGCCCCCTGGCCCGCCGCCTACAACCACGACCTTTTTCGGCGTTGTTGCCGGGAAGCCATATTTATGTTCAAGCTCGTCGCCAATGACCGGATTAAACGCGCAGCAGTAGTTCCTGTTGGATAAGTAATTGAAGAAACATGAATAGCAGCGGCAGCACTGTGTGATATCTTCTTTCCGTCCGGAAAATGCTTTCTCCGGGAAATATGGATCTGCAAGGGACTGACGGGCTACTTCAATGATATCAGCTTTACCGGAAGCAATGATTTCCTCCATCATATCCACATCGTTGATGCCGCCCAATGCAGCAACCGGGGTTTTGACATGTTTTTTGATTTCAGCAGCATATTGGACATTGCATCCATGCTCAGTGAACATGGAAGGATGTGTAATTACAAATACGTCATTATTCTCATGGATACCGGCAGATACGTGGATGATATCCACCTTTCCATCAATCATCTTAGCCATTTCAACTGCTTCATCAATATCATATCCGCCAGGAATACACTCAGAACCGCTCATACGGAATTCGATTGGGAAGTCCGGCCCCACCGCCTCACGCACCTTCTCGATGACAAGCAGTGAAAAACGCATACGGTTTTCCAGGCTTCCGCCCCAGCGGTCAGTCCTCTTATTAAAATATGGAGAAGCAAACTGGCCTAACAGCCATCCATGCCCGCCATGGATTAAGACCATATCAAAACCAGCCTCTTTTACCAGCCTGGCCGCGCTGCCGAATGCGGTGGCGGTCTCTTCAATCTGCTCTTCCGTCATGGCTTTTACAGGAACGCCCTGGGCATTTAATTCGTCATTTGGCCCAATCAGGGTGCTTTTGGCAGCAGAGTGGCTTCTGGCGGCCCCGAACTTTCCGCCATGGGCTAATTCCATGGTAGCCATGCAGTTGTGTTTATGGAATTCATTGGCCATTCTCTTTAAGGATGGGAGGGACAGGTCATCATAAAGGATTACTTCTTTTGTGTGTGAGCGTCCTACGGCTTCAACAATACCAAGACCAATGCATACGCTGGCCAAGCCGCCGCGTCCGCGGTTTGCATGAAACGCGATATCCTCTTCCCTCATGTGGCAATCCGGATCCAATTCCGGATTCGACATCGGCGCGCCGAAAATGCGGTTCTTAAATGTGACGCCATTGATTGTGATGGGACTTGCTAAATTGGGGTAGTATCTGTTTTTCATTTGTTACTTCCTCCTTAATCATGTTCTATGTAAGTCTATTCTAGCAGTATTGTTAACTAATTAACAACACATAGTGTTTGTGATTGCCACAACCTGGAGTTGTGTCAAAAAGCAGCCCCAAAGCAGCCCCGAAATGTCCGGAATATGCCGGAGAATTGTATTTACCATCACTCATAGTTGTGATAAACTAAAGCTGAGTCGGCAAGAACACGTCTTAAGATTACGGTGGAGAAGAGAAATGGAATTCAGACAGATCCAGTATTTTATGAAATTATCTGAAAGCACAAGTATTTCCCAGGCAGCGAAAGAATTGTTTATATCCCAGCAGGCTTTAAGTAAATCAATCAAAAATTTAGAATCGGAACTGAATACACGTCTGTTCCTCCGCACCAGTAAGGGAATCAAATTATCAAAGAGCGGGGTATATCTGAAACATAAATTCCTCCCAGTGTGTGCAGGGTATGAGGAAGCAGTCAGGGAATCGTATCAATATTTTAAAATCCAGCAAGGGACCATAACCATCGGCGTAGCGCCTGGGGTCTTCCGGAGCCTGTCTGCCAATTATCTGTTAAACTTTGAAACGCTATATCCTGGTTTGAAGCTGGAACAGGTAGAATTTCCCGATTTGGACATGGAAGAATATGTGCTTGCGGACAGCCATCGTTTTGCCCTGTCCACAAAACCATGGCATGATCAGGGGTTGCAATATAGCCCGCTGCATCGTGAAAAAATGTTCTTCATTGCGCACAGGGAACACCCGCTGGCCAAACAGGAGGAGATACATGTAAGCCAGTTGGCGGATGAGGACTTTTTGTTCTTTAACAGCCGTTATAATATTCATTACAGGACAAAGGACAGCTGCAAAAAGGCTGGCTTTACCCCGCATATTATCTATAAATCATCGGATGTAAGCCAGCTTGTGAAAATGGCGTCGCAGAAGCAGGGGATTCTGCTGTGTGTAAAGCATGTGTATGAAGAAAGCGCACATGAAAATCTGGTGTGCATTCCAATTGCAGATGAAGGGATGTATTGGGAACTGGGGATAATATCAAAAAATCATGATAAACTTGACAAAAAAACTAAATTATTTATCGATTATTTTTTATCCTGTTACCAAAAGGGATATGAATGAAACCCTGGGGACAGTCATAGGCAGTAAGCGCAAAAGGGGCTGTCCTTCTGTCTCCTTAAATAGAAGGGAACAGGCGCTCAGATATCGGTGCATCGGAAAACCGCCCCATCAATTCATCAAGTAATTTCTCCGCAATGGGCGTAAACACCTGATACTTTTTCCAGATAACATACATAGGTGTTACCAGGCCAGGTTCCAATGGACGAAAACACAATCCGCTGTCCGCACCTGTGTGAATCAGCTTATCAAAACCCAATGCACAGCCAAGTCCCTTCCTTACCATGACAGATGCATTAAAAATCAAATCATAGGTAGCCACTATGTTCAGTTCATCCTGTTTTTCCCCAAGCCATTTGGGGAAATCCTCCGTCATCCCCTGACGGGATATGATGATTGGGATGTTAAGTAAATCGTCTGCCCGGATTGAGGCCTGCTGTGACAGCGGATCATCCCTTCGCATCAGCAGTCCCCATGAATCCACGGACGGGATTTTCAGATAATTATATTTTGATAAATCCACTAGCAATAAGTGTAAAACAGGGAACGGGACGGCGAAATGCCGACCCGTTCCCTGTTTTTTTGCCCTTATGATATTTTAACAGTGCTAACCGCCCTATCCATTCATATCAGAGTATGGAAACTCCCACAAGGCCAAAGGCAGATCAATCCTCCCTTACCGCACCGCATACCCCAAAAGGCCGGATAGCTTGCGGCTGGAAGAGAGCAGCATGCTGCTTACCTCCTGTTCTTCCTGGGGGGTGAGGGTGCTGCCGCTGATGCTGATGGCGCCGATTGGACGGTTGGAGAAGTCCATGACAACGGCGCCCACGCAGAATACATGGTATTCATTTTCCTCACGGTCAAGGGCGTATCCGCGCTGGCGGGTCAATCCGATATCCTGCAGGAACAGCTGCAGGTCTGTCAATGTATTCTCTGTCAGGGACTGGATGTTCATCTTGTCCCACTTTTCTATGATTTCCCCATTGGAATAAGCGGATAACAGGGCTTTGCCCGCGCTGGTGCTGTAGAGCGGGGAGCGGTGGCCTACGCTGGTGTAGACTGAAAATGACATGGCTTCCTTTCCGATACTCTGCAGACATAAGAGCTGGTTGTTGTCTTCCACGGAAAACTGTGCAATCCGGCCGCACCGGCTGTTCAGGTCCACCAGGGTGGACTTGATCAGGGACAGTTTGTCCAGGTTCTGTACCGCATTCAACCCCACCTCATATGTCTTTAAGGTCAGGGAAAATTCCCCGCTTTTTTCATTCTTTGCAAGATATCCATTCTGTACAAGCGTATAGACAAGGCGTGAAAGGGACGCCTTATTTACTTTGATTTCCCTGTTTAATTCTGCCAGACTCATACTGTTCACACGCCCTATGGTTTCCAGAATCTGTAATGCCCTGTCCACGGCCTGTATGGTCTCTGTTTTTACGGTTTCTTCTCCCATTATAAATCCTCCTTAGCAGTGAACAGCCGCATTTTGAGACGGTCGTTACACTATTATTTACTATTATAGGAGAAACTGGGGGCTTTTGCAAGCAAAAAAAGATTAGTGAAATTTAACCATAATAAACCTAAAATAGTACTTGAAAAATAGTATAAATAGTGATAATATGAAACTATAAAATAAAAAATGAAATAAGATATTAAAAAGTGAAACGAAATAATAGGAGGTAGAAATGGCAAAAGCAAAAGCAAGCGCAGATGTAAGTCTCTGCAAAGGATGCCGGCTCTGTGTGGGCGCCTGTCCGGTCCAGGCGATTGAACCGCTGGAGGAGATTAACAAGAAGGGCTATGAGATTATCCGGATTCATGAGGAAACCTGTATTGGCTGTGGACGTTGCTACACAATTTGTCCGGATTACGTATTTACCATCAGTACCGTAGAATAGCAGGGGAGGAAAGAAGAGACATGGGTGAAAAATTTAGGCTTATGAAAGGAAACGAAGCGATTGCGGAGGCCGCGCTTCGGGCGGGATGCCGCTTTTATGCAGGGTATCCGATTACACCGCAGAGTGAGATCCTGGAATATATGTCAGCCAATATGGCTGCCCGCGGCGGGGTATTCATTCAGGGGGAAAGCGAGATTGCAAGTATGAGCATGCTGTGGGGCGCGGCTGCCTGCGGCGAGAGGGTCATGACAAGTTCTTCCGGCCCTGGATATGACCTGAAACAGGAAGGAATCTCTTATCTGGCATCCTACAACCTTCCGGCTGTTCTTGTTGATGTCATGAGATACGGCGTCGGCGACGGCGAGATTACCGAAGGACAGGATTCCTATTGGGAGGCGGTCCGCGGAGGCGGACACGGGGATTCCAGGCAGATTGTCCTGACCCCTGCCTCGGCACAGGAGTGCGCGGACCTTACATACCTGGCCTTTGACCTGGCGGAGAAGTACCGCACGGTTGTAATCATCCTAAGCGACGGCGGAATCAGCCAGATGATTGAGAAGGTGGTGCTGCCTGAGGCAAAAGAGCACGACAAGGATAAGTTTGACTGGGCAATCAAGGGATACAAGACAAAAGATGAACCAAAGGTAAAGGTGACCAATCTGGACCGGTCCATGAATTATGAAGCGTATGACTCCATGATGCGGGATAAGTTTAAGGAGATGCATGACAATGAACAGCGCTGGGAGGAATTCATGGTGGATGATGCCGACCTGGTGCTGGTGGCATATGGAATCTCCTCCAGGGTGTGTAAATCAGCGGTCCGCCGCGCCAGGACGCAGGGCGTGAAGCTTGGCCTGATCCGCCTGATCAGCGCATGGCCTTATCCGGAAAAGGCATTTAAAAATTTACCGGACAGCGTGAAGGGACTTGTTTCCGTGGAGATGAGCCTGTCCGCACAGATGGGCCAGGATCTCTGTCTGGCTTCCAGGTTTTCCCTGCCTGTATATGCTTATCTGACATCCAAGTATGTTCCTAAGACACAGGGAATCGTGGACTATTGCAAACGGGTACTCGAAGGAAAAGAAAAGGAACTGGAGGTTTACTAATATGGCTGTGAAGTTAACAAAACCGGAAATGATTAACCAGCAGGTGGGCTGGTGCGGCGGCTGCGGACACGGTATCATTCAGAGGCTGATTGCGGAATGCTGCGAGGAATTGGGAATTGTAGAGAAAACCGTACAGGTTGTGGATATTGCCTGTGCCTACTGGTCCATCGACACCTTGAACTGCGATGGCATCGCAGGCCCCCACGGACGCTGTGCCGCTGTTGCCACAGGTATTAAGAAGGTGCGCCCGGAGGCCAATGTATATGTGCACGCAGGCGACGGATGTTCTTATGTAATCGGACTTTCAGAGACGTGTTTTGCGGCACAGAGGAATGTCCCCATCACCATGATCGTGGTGAACAACGGAATCTTCGGCATGACCGGAGGACAGATGTGCCTTGCCACCACCCTGGTGGGGGATAAGACGACCAGCAGCAAGAAGGGAAGGGATGACCGCGTTGCAGGCCAGCCATTTGACATGCTGAACATCATTAGCCAGTATCCCATTGAATACGCTGCCCGGGGCGCCCTCTACGACCCCCAGCACATCAACGAGACAAAGAAGATGATTAAAAAGGGATTCGAGAACCAGATGAACGATAAGGGATTCTCCATCATCGAGGTGCTTTCGCCCTGTCCGACCAACTGGAAGATGACTCCGGTGGAATCGATGAAGAAACTGAAGGAAGAAAATGAAAAGGTATTTCCGGTGAAGGTATACGTGGACCATACAAATAACGGGGGTGAAGCAAATGGCTGATATAATGTTTGCAGGAATTGGCGGTCAGGGTGTCCTGACAGCCGGTAAGATTTTGATACAGATTGCTGCGGAGAATGGGAAGAATGTAAGCTGGACCAGCGAGTATTCCGCTGAAATGCGCGGCGGCATCGCCCTTTGCCGCGTGGTGGTATCCGACGAGGAAATCGGCAGTCCCTATCCGGATACGCTGGATGTCCTAGTGTGCATGAACGAGGATGCGTATAATACATATATTGACCAGGCAGCGGACGGCGCCAAGATCATCATTAACAAGTCATTGTTCAGTGACAGGGAGTATCCTGCCAATGTGGAGGTGTTCGGGGTGGATGCCATGGGTATTTCCGCGGACCTTAACAATACCAGGGGCGCCAACCTGGTCATGATGGGCGCCATGATTGCGGCCACGCAGATGATGGATAAACAGCAGTTCTCCGATACGCTGAGGGATTATTTTGACCATAAGGGTATACCCAGTGAGAAGAACGTGCAGTGCTTTGAGGCAGGCTACGAGAAGGCAGGGAAAATCGGCTGATCTGTAGTGGAAATGGAACAGGAGGAAGGGTTTCGGCATGAATCTTAATCAATTATTAAAACCAAGAACCATTGCGATTGTGGGCGCAAGCGAGAAGGCCGGATTCGGCGGTGATACCACCAGGAACTATCTTAAATTCTCCAAAAACCTGGATCAGCTTTACCTTGTGAATCCTGGAAGGGATACCATATTCGGCCGCCGCGCCTATCATTCCCTTTCGGAGATAGAGGGGGATGTGGACCTGGTTATTTTGTGTACCCCGCAGAAGACAATCATCCCGCTGCTGGAGGAAGCAGCGGGGAAAAACTGCGGCGGCGCGGTTGTATTTGCCAGCGGCTACGGCGAAGTGGGGCCGGAGGGCAGGGAGCGTCAGCGGGAGCTGGTGGAAGCAGCCGACCGCCTGGGCATTGCCGTCATGGGGCCCAACTGCGCGGGCTTCGCCAATTTCGTGGACGGGATCTTTGCATTTGCCTTCCTGGTGGAGGAGCGTGAGCGCGGGGGCAATATCGGTATGATTTCCCAGAGCGGCCAGATTGTGTTAGGCGGTCTGGACAGTCCCAACATGGGCTTCAGCCATGTGATTTCCTCCGGCAATTCATGTAATGTGAAGGTGGAGGATTATCTGGATTTCCTGGTGGATGATGAGGACACCAAGGTGGTGGCGGCCTATATGGAAGGCGTTACAAAGCCTGAGAAGCTGGTTGCCGCCTTCCAGAAGGCTGCCCTTAAAAAGAAGCCGGTGGTAGTCTTAAAGACCGGACGTTCCAGCAAGTCGCAGGAGCTGGCCAAGTCCCACACAGGTTCCCTGTCCGGGGCGGACAAGGTGCTGCGTGCCGTGTTTAAACGGTATGGCGTTGTGGAGGCAGGCGATCTGGAGGAGCTTATGAGCCTTGCGGCGGCATTCTCATGGCTGGAAGAACTGCCCAAGGGGGAACGCTGCGTGTTCATGAACGTGTCCGGCGGCGAGGCGGGCGTCATGGCCGACCTGTCGGAAGAGTACGGCATCCGTCTGGCGGAAATGCAGCAGGAGACAAAGGCGTATCTGAAGACGCTGGTTCCGGACTATGGCTCCGTGAACAATCCCTTTGATATGACGGCCGGCATCGGCTACAATACGCCTGTGATGGTGCAGGCCATGGAAGCAATCTCTAAGGATCCGGGCGTGGATGCCATCGTGGTGGCCTATACGATTACCCCTGAAATCTGGGATGACACCATCTCCCATATGGTTGAGGCGGTGTCCATTGCGCGCCGGGATAAGACGTTAAAACCAGTGTTCTGGATTCCGTTCATCGAACACACCAGGCACCAGGAAAGCGCGGATATCCTGAAGGCCGCGGGCACGCCCCTGCTTCCCACCGGACGCTATGGCTGCACCGCGCTTAAAAAGATACTGGATTTTGCCGTCCGCACATTCGAACCAATGGAACCGGCGGTTCCTGAGAGGAAGCATGAATGTTCCCACAGCCTGAGCGAGTTCGAGAGCCTGAACTATCTGAGCAGCCACGGCGTCCCGGTTCCGCCCCAGGCAGTTGCCGCAACAGCGGACGCAGCGGTGGAGGAAGCAGGGAAACTGGGCTATCCCCTGTCTGTAAAGATCCATTCCAGGGACATCCAGCACAAGTCGGACGTAGGCGGGGTGAAGCTGAACATCAGGGACGAGGCAGAACTGCGCGCCGCATTTGCAGCCGTCATGGACAACTGCGCGAAAAATGCCCCGGACGCAAGGCTGGAGGGCGTCCTCCTGAAACCCATGCTTAAATACGGCACGGAAATGATCATCGGCGTGAACAATGACAGGGATTTCGGGCCTATGATCATGGTAGGGATGGGCGGCGTGTTTGTGGAACTGTTTAAGGATGTGGCTCTGGCCCCGGCGCCTCTTACCGGAAAACAGGCCAGGAATATGATAGAAAGCCTTGCCTCCTATCCGCTGTTAAATGGCTACCGCGGCGGAGCGGTCTGCGATAAGGAGGCCCTTGTAAACCTCCTTGTAAAAATCAGCGAAATGGCGGCAGAAGGCAAGGACAAGGTAAAAGAGCTGGACATCAACCCTGTATTCATCACGGAGGACGGGGCAGCCATCGCAGATGCATTGTTAGTTATGTATGATGACTGAAGATGAAGGGAAAAGGCAGGGAAACGGCAGGGAAAAGGCAGGGAAAAGGCAGGGAAAAGGCAGGGGAAAACCTGCCTGCCCCGCTGGTTTATGCCCCCCTGGATATTGTCACGAAAAACCATATATTCATTTGGTAATAATGACGAACACATAAATGATTTGAAACTAATTATTGACAAAATGCACACATGGTCGTATTATATGATATATAATAACAAAAAGTGAAACAATAAAATAAAATATGAAACAAAATAAAAAGAATGCGAGGTAAAAGGTATGAAGATGAAACTGGAAGAACTTGTGAGTCCGGAAGCATCACCGGCACTGGGGCCGTATTGCCATGGCCGCAAGTATGGGGACATGATCATCACATCCGGCCAGATTCCGCTTACAAAGGATGGCGAGTATGTATTTGAAATCAAACAGGCCACTACCCTGGTCCTGAATAATCTGTTAAGCATTGTAAAAGCGGGCGGCGGATGCAGGGAGAGCATTGCCAGGGTGGACGTGTATATCAAGGACTTAAATGATTTCGGCCTGATTAACGAAGCGTACAAGGAGTTTTTCGGTGAGCACAAGCCCACGCGTGTCTGCGTGCAGGTGGCGGCGCTTCCGGGGGATGTTCCACTTGAGGCGTCCATGATTGCTTTTGCAGGGGAATAGGGATGGATAAAAAGCAGGAATGGGGAGTCAGCCTGATTACCGCAGGGGTTGGGGTGTTTTCTGTTTTTACCTTTGTTTTCTTTTTGGCGAAGTATCCCGCTCAGATGCTCTCGGGAGTGAATGACGCATTCCTGGGAGCGACGAAGATTTTTTCCGTACCATTGATGTTATTTACCTTTGTGACAACGGTACTGGCCTTTTATCTTGCCTTTGGTAAATATGGCAGCATCCGCCTTGGCGATGGGGAACCGGAGTATTCCAATTTCAGCTATATTACCATGATGGCGCTGGCAGCGCTGGCTTCGGCCGCTGTGTACTGGTCCTTTACGGAATGGGCGGCCTATTACGAAGCGCCGGGCATCCATCTGGAGCCATTTTCGGTTGAAGCATTGGAGGCGTCCCTGGGATATTCCTTTTTCCACTGGGGATTTGCCACACAGGGACCATACGTGCTGGCCGGTGTCGCGGTTGCGTACGCGGTCTACAACAAAAAAGTTTCTTTCATAAAAATAAGCACTGTCTGCGAATGCATGATGGGGGATTTCAAATATAAGAAGATCATAGGGAAACTGATTGATATTTCCGTCGTGTTCTGCATCATCGGCGCGGCCGGGTGTACGCTGGGACTGGCAGTACCCCTGGAGACAGGAGCGTTAAAGCAGGTATTTGGGGTTGAGACAACATTTGCAGTCCAGGTGGGAGTGGTGCTGGCAATCGCGGCAATCTTTACATTCACATCCTTCCTGGGAATGGAGAAGGGCAAGAAGACCATCAGTAACCTGGCGGCCGGACTGTGTATTTTATTTTTACTTTACATATTGTTTGCAGGTCCCACCAATTTCATCCTTAAGAATTTCATCAGCAGCCTTGGATGGATGGGGGATAAGTACCTGCGGATGAGCTTTTTCACGGATCCCATTGAAAATTCGGGTTTTCCGGAACAGTGGACCCTGTTCTTCCAGGCATTCTGTCTTACCTATACAGGGTTGATGGGGATTTTCATTGCCAAGGTTTCAAAGGGCAGGACCATAAAGGAAGTTTCGCTCTGCTGCCTTTTGGGAATCAGCATCAGCGTGTGGGTCTTATTTGCCATAGACGGAGGATATTCCATTTATGCCCAGACCCAGGGAATTGTAAGTGTAACAGATATCCTGTCCAAAGGAGGAGGACAGGACCTGGTATATGGCGTGATTGAAACGCTGCCGGGAGGAAAGAAGGGACTGCCGTTTGTCATGCTGGTGATGATTGCCGGATTTGTGGCATCCAGCCTGGATTCCGCCTCCTTTTCACTGGCCCAGACCGTCACATCCAAACTGGACCGAAGCGGGAACGTAAGCACAGGTTTAAGGGTGGCATGCTGCCTGGTATTGACATTGGTACCCTTATCCGTGATGTTTGTGAAAGCGGATTTCTCGGCGTTAAAAAGCCTGGCTATCCTGGTTTCCATCCCGTTTATGTTTGTAATGATATTTATGGAGATCGTACTTTTTAAGTGGCTGCGTGAGGATGGAAAAAAATGAACTTATTAGTAGGAAAGGAGTAATTTATGAAACTGACTGATTACGAGAAGGAGATGCTGAACGGTGACCATGGGGAAGTCCGGCAGCAGGCAATGCAGGTTCTTTACGACCTGGCCGCATTCCATGATGTAGACAGATTTGTTGAGATTGTGGGATGCCATGATGACAGCACCGTATATGCGGGGGAGGCACAGGTTGCATTTGCGGAAATGCTGGCTGAAAAGGGGGCCAGGTTCGCGGTTCCCACAACCACCAATGCCACGGCCTGTGATATGTTAAAATGGCACCGCCAGAAACATGATGTGGAGGTAATGAGCGCAACCCGCCGTATCGAGGCGTCGCATATAAAAATGGGGGCCATCCCCACCTGGTCCTGCGCGCCCTATCAGGCCGGATTCCAGCCATCCTTCGGACAGCAGCTGGCCTGCGCGGAGTCCAATGTAATCTGTTATTATAACTCCATCATCGGCGCCAGGACCAACCGCTATGCAGGTCCCTTAGAGCTGCTGTGCGGCATTGCGGGCAGGGTTCCTTACTTTGGGCTGCATGTGCCGGAGAACCGTTACGCACAGGGCCTTGTAAAGTTAGGGGATGATATCAGGCTGGAATACTTTGAGGATGAGTCCATGTATCCGCTGGTGTCCTATGCGTTCGGTTCCATTGTCGGGGACCGGATCTGGGCGCTGGAAGGCATGCCCACCAATATCACCAATGACAATCTGAAACAATGCAGCGCTACGGCTGCTTCATCAGGCGGAATCGCGCTGTTCCATATGATTGGGGTAACACCGGAGGCACAGACGCGGGAGATGGCATTCGGCGGAAAGAAACCGGAGGAAGTGGTGGAAATCCACATCAAGGACCTGGAGGAGGCAGAGCGCCAGCTCACCAACTATGAAGTGGACGGGGATATCGATATCGTGCTGCTGGGATGTCCGCATTTCTCCTATGATGAATGCGCTAAACTGGAATTCCTGATGAACGGCAGGAAGGTAAGCGATTCCACGGAGTTATGGATCATCGTGGGAAGGGCCACCGTGGACCGCTTAAAGGACAGCGGACTGTATGAAAGGCTTACTGCACTGGGAATCCAGATTTACAGCGACGGCTGCATACTGGAATACCGCTCACAGAAGCTGGGAACAAAAACCATCATGTCCAATTCCGGAAAGTTTGATACATATTGCTTCAGTATGAGAGGAATCCAGCCGGTATTTGGAAATATGTGGGAGTGCGTGGAGACCGCGGTTGCAGGGAAGATTGTGAAAGGAGCAAGACCATGGAAAAAGTGAGCATAAAGTGTAAGGTGGCAGTGTCCGGCAATGTGAGGGCAAAATTACTGTATTCAAAAGATTCATTCTGCTTCTGGGGCGGGGCAGACCCACAGAGCGGGCTGATCCGTGACAATCGAAGCGACTGCTATGAGAAGAACATGGCGGGCCAGGTGTTTGCATTTCCATTTGGAAAAGGAAGCAGCGGGGCAGGGCTGGTCATTCTGGAACAGGTGCGTCTGGACTGTGCCCCGGCGGCAATCATTAACCTGAGAAGCGATCCGGTCATCCTGACGGGGCCGTTAATCGCGAAACATTTTTATAATAAAAGCATCCCTGTTGTCAACCTGTCGGAAGAGGACTATGAAAAGCTGGAAGGGGCTAAGGAAATAGAATTCTTTGAAGATAAGGATTACATTGACGTGTATTATTAATGTTACCGGCTTAATGTTACCGGCAAGGTTAAGTTTCTAAGGGGGAAATAATGAACGATAAAAACAAATTAAATAAACTGGCCTTTTGGCCTGCAATCGTCTGTCTTGGGATTTTTATTGCATTCGGGATTTTTAAACAGGAGGCAATGGGAAATATCCTCAATACAATTTTATATGGCATGGCTGACAGGGTTGGCTGGTTTTTTGAACTGGTTGCAATCCTAATCATAATCCTGACATTTGTCCTGGCATTATCTAAGTTCGGCAACATCAAGATTGGCGGCCCGGACGCCACGCCGGATTTCAAGACCTGGAACTGGATTACCATGTCCCTGTGCGGAGGGATTGGTACAGGACTCTTATTCTGGGCAATGGGGGAACCGATATTCCATTTCATGACGCCGCCGGTTGCGGCTGGGGTGGAAGCAGGGTCCAGGGAGGCTGCCATATTTGCAATATCCCAGACCATGTGGCAGTGGTCCGTGCCTCAGTACTGCATGTACACCATATGTGCCGTGGCGTTCGCGCTCCTCACATTCAATATGAAGAAGCCGCTGGCCTTTGGCCCGGTGCTGACAACGAGTATTGGAAAAAAGGGTAAAAAGTTTGAAACGCTGGTGCATGCAATTGTTATTTTCTCCCTCTGCGGCGCAGTGGCCTGTTCCATGGGCGTGGGCCTGATGCAGATTGGCGCGGGAATCGAGTCCATCACAGGGCTGCCTCAGTCCAAAATTGTGTGGCTTGTTGTTGCGGTTATCATTGTGGCCCTGTTTACGGCCTCCTGTGTGTCCGGCATTGGAAACGGGCTGAAGAAGCTTTCATCCTTCACCACCATCGTTTTCATAGCCATACTGGTATATGTGCTGATTTTAGGTCCCACCACCTTCTGTGCGAAGCTGGGAACCGAATCCTTTGCTTACCTTCTGGACCATCCCTTTGAAAAGACAGCCATCCTCAATTCCATGGCGCCCGGGGATAACTGGTATGCGGACTGGATCATACAGTATTGGGCTTCCTTCGTGGTGTATGCGCCAATCCTGGGAATGTTTTTAAGCCGCCTGGCAAAGGGAAGGACGGTCCGTCAGTTCATCCTTGTAAACGTCCTGGCTCCGTCCATGTTCTGTATTGTCTGGATTGCCGTGTTTGGCGGACTGACCGTACAGCTGCAGACAACCGGAACCTTTGACATCTGGAACGGCGTGAATACGGCAGGCATGCAGTCCACGATCTTTTACATACTGAATACATTCCCGCTGGGGAAGGTTCTGATTGTACTGTTCGTGGTATCCATCTTCACCTCGTTCTCCACCATGGCGGACCCGGTGGCAGCGGCCTTGGCCACCATCAGCATCCACGGACTGAGCGTGGATGATGAGGCGCCCAATAAGATTAAGATTGTCATGGGCGTCATCATGGGCGTGATTGCTTACCTTCTGGTTGCTTCCGGCGGTGTGAACTCCGTCAAGGGAATGTGGAATATTGTAGGGTTCCCTATCTCCGTATTACTGATACTGGTGGTGGTATCCGTGTTCAGGAATGCGGCTAAATGTGAAGCAAAGGATGACAATATTGTTATTGAGGATGCCCCGGAATAAATGATTGCGGCAGTCCGTGCCGGATAAGATATGTAGTGGTATACAAATAGGATTTACACAAAAGGACACTCATCAGGGTGTCCTTTTGTGGTATGGATGGATTCACGAAACGGTTGTGGGAACCGGTCCGGCATGTTATAATTTCATACACGGTCTATACGTGGTTATATAGGGATTATCAGGCAGGAAGGATTAAGGACATGCTTATTACAATACAACAGGTGAAATCAAATTTTGAGAATTTATTTGAGGTGTCATCCTCCGGGCAGGTATTATTCCGTGCAAAGGCCCCATGGATGGATGTTTCCTTACCCTTTAGCGCGGAACATATGCGGGAGATTATTTTTACGGATGCCTCAGGGGAGAAACTTTATACAACGCATTATAAATTGATTTCCAATATGATTGAAGAAGCCATTCCTTTTAAATATCTGATAACAAAAGAACAGCGTTTTGGACAGTTTGAAATCGTTGGCAGGGATGGTAACGAGGGAAGCTTTTATATCATGCAGAATGGCGTGTGTGACAATAAATTCTGTATTGAACATAAGGGAAGGGTATGCCTGGGATACAGCATTGATAAGGGGAAAAATAATTATGTATCAATTTATGAAAATGATACGCAGATAGCACAGATTACAAAGCCGCTTACCGTTATCGACAACCTGGATGTCTATTATCTTCATATAAAAGATGGGTATGCATCGATGGTTCCTGTCCTGTGCTTTTTTACGGTTTATTATGATTACAGGAAATATAATAATAGTGGAAGGCTGACCAGGAATTCCGTGGAGATTTCCATAAGCTATACCTATGGCAGGAATAATGACAAATACAATCCCAACTGGATTGCCCAGGAATTCGGCCAAGGGGCTGCAGATGAATTGGAACAGATGTTGGGGAACCTGGCAGAACAGGGGTCGGCACAGGCTAGGCGGATAGTGAAAATAGTCGGGATGATTTTTCTGGTGCTTATCCTGCTGGCAGTTGTCCTGTTTTTTGTTTTAAGGAGTATTCCTGGTTAAAACAGATGTCCGGGATTGAAGAATCGGAGGTTTTTGGACAGGGATGGCAAAAGGAGGATGGACATGAGCAGGATCTTACTTCTGGAAGATGATTTGAGCCTGATAAACGGCCTGGCATTTGCGTTCAGAAAGCAAGGCTATGAAACTGACATTGCAAGAACACTGGATGAGGCGGAAAAAATATGGTCTGACGGGAAATACGACCTGCTGATCCTGGATGTGTCTTTGCCGGATGGCTCCGGCTTTGATTTTTGTAAGATGGTACGTCTGGTTTCCAAAGTCCCGGTTATCTTCCTAACCGCTTCTGACGAGGAAACAAGCATTATCATGGGACTGGACATGGGTGGCGATGACTATATCACAAAACCGTTTAAGCTGGGTGTCCTGGTTTCAAGAATCAATGCGTTGCTGCGCCGGGTAAAGGATTTTGGCACAGAAGGAACAGAACTCCAATCCAACGGGATACGGGTACTGCTGTTACAGGGGCAGGTATATAAAAACGGTAAGCTTCTGGAATTGACTGCGGCAGAGTACAAACTGCTGTGTCTGTTCATGCAAAATCCCAATATGGTGTTATCGAAAGAAAAGATATTAGATAAGCTGTGGGACTGCGAGGGCAGCTATATAGACAATAATACGCTCACTGTTTACATCCGCCGGCTGCGCATGAAGGTAGAGGACAATCCCGGGGAGCCGCAGATGATCCTTACTGTCCGGCGGATGGGCTACAAATGGAATGTTGTACGTTGAGGGATGCCATGAAGCTATTTGTGAATGAAGAAAATAAACGGTTTATCGGCGCTGTCATTGCCGTCCTGCTCCTGTTTGCTGCATCCGGGGAAGCCTTACTATGGGTATACTGCAAAGAGCTGTCCATGGCATTTTTTATCCTGTTCCTGCTTCTGGCGGCCTGTGTGCTGACAATATATGTCCGGTACTTAATCCGCCAGGACAGGATCATGGAACATGCGGTCCATCAGATGGAAGCTTTTCTTGATGGCCATGCGGAGGCCCGTATCGATTGTAACCATGAGGGGGAATTATACCGCCTGTTCCATGAAATCAATACAATGGCAGCGGTATTAAACGCCCATGCTGTCAATGGGATGAAGGACAAAGCGTTTTTGAAGGACACCATATCCGATATCTCCCATCAGCTCAAGACCCCTCTGGCGGCATTGAATGTCTATAACGGGCTTCTGCAAAATGAAGCAGGAGACCTGCCGGAAATTAAAGCGTTCGCAGAACTGTCCGAGCAGGAGCTTGACCGGATTGAGACACTGGTACAAAATCTGCTTAAAATCACACGTCTGGACGCAGGGACGCTGGAAATGGAAAAGACGCCCCAGGATATTTCTGATATGATGAAGGACATAGGGCTTCATTTTTCCTATCGTGCCAGTCTGGAACACAAAAGACTTATTCTCTCCGGAAAGGGACCCATCATGTTTCCCTGCGACCGGGATTGGCTGCTGGAAGCAATCAGCAATATTGTCAAAAACGCCTTTGACCACACGAAAGAGGGGGATTCCATCCGGATTGGATGGGAACAGTCCGCGCCCATCATTCAGATTAAAGTGGAAGATACAGGCTGCGGCATCCATCCGGAGGATTTACACCACATTTTCAAACGGTTTTACCGGAGCCGTTTCTCACAGGATACCCAGGGCATTGGCCTGGGCCTCCCTTTGGCAAAGGCAATCATCGAAGCACATGACGGCACCATTGAAGTTGAAAGCGGGCTGGAGGAGGGCACGGTGTTCCGTATCAGCTTCCTGATTCCTACAAAATTGTAGCATTACAGTAATATCACAGTAAGGCGGCGGTGGTAATCTTTGGGTATCAGTTAAAGGAAGAGGTGTTCATGACATGAATCTGTTAGAGGTTCAATCACTATCTAAAACTTATGGTACCGGGGATATTGCTGTTCACGCCTTAAAAGCTGCCAGCTTTTCCGTACCGAAGGGAGAGTTTGTTGCGGTTGTGGGGGAATCCGGCTCCGGGAAAAGCACGCTGTTGAATCTGTTGGGGGCATTGGACACACCCACTTCCGGCAAGGTCTACATTGACGGCAAAGATATTTTCTCCATGCAGGACCGGGAGCTTACGGTGTTCCGGCGCAGGAACATCGGTTTTATTTTCCAGTCGTTCAATCTGATCCCGGAACTGACGGTTGAGCAGAACATCATTTTCCCGGTCCTGCTGGACTACCAGAAGCCCAACAAAAAATATCTGGAAGAGCTTTTGACGGTCCTGAACCTGAAGGAGCGGCGAAATCATCTTCCCAGCCAGCTATCCGGCGGCCAGCAGCAGCGTGTGGCGATTGGGCGCGCACTGATTACCCGCCCCTCCTTGATCCTGGCAGATGAGCCGACCGGAAATTTGGATACGCAGAATACCGGTGAAGTAATCTCACTGTTAAAAGAGGCATCCAAAAAATACGAGCAGACCATCATGATGATTACCCATAGCCGCAGTATCGCCCGGACCGCAGACCGGATATTGCAGGTGTCGGACGGAGTGCTGACCGATTTTGGGAGGTGCCGGGAATGAAGAGCTATTTAAGTTTAATTCCAATCTCTGCAAAGGTACACCGCAGGCAGAACCGGATGACGCTGCTTTGTATCATTTTTGCTGTATTCATGGTAACTTCCGTGTTCAGCATGGCGGAAATGGGGGCAAGGATGGAACAGGCAAGGCTTGCGGATAAACATGACGGATTTTCCATATCTGTCCTGTTTAACAGCGCCATGGGACAAACGCTCATGCTAAGCGCCGGAATCCTGTTCCTGCTGATTTTATCCGCAGGCGTATTGATGATTTCCAGCAGTATCAATAGCAGCGTGGCGCAGAGGACAAAATTCTTTGGAATGATGCGCTGTATTGGAATGAGCAGGAAACAGATCGTCCGGTTCGTGCATCTGGAAGCGTTAAACTGGTGTAAAACAGCAGTCCCCATAGGACTTGCCCTTGGTGTTTCGGCAACCTGGATCCTGTGCGGTGTATTGCGGTATGCTGTCGGAGAAGAATTCTCCGGTATCCCGCTTTTCGGTATCAGTGTAACTGGAATCGTCAGCGGCATCGTGATGGGAGTTGTCACGGTGCTGCTGGCGGCAAGGTCCCCGGCACGGCAGGCTGCAAAAGTATCTCCTGTAACGGCTGTCTCTGGAAACCCGGATAATGGGAAAATGAAGAATCATCCGGTCCATACCGGCTTTATCAAAATAGAAACAGCACTTGGTATCCACCATGCTGTTTCTGCAAAGAAAAACCTGTTTTTAATGACAGGTTCCTTTGCCCTTAGTATTATCCTGTTTTTGAGCTTCACGGTATTGATTGAATTTGTCAATTATCTCATGCCCCAATCGGCAGCCGCTTCAGATATTGATATTACAAGCAGTGACGGCTTGGATTCCATTGACAGCAGACTGGCGGAAACGCTTCGGGGAATGAGCGGTGTAAAACAGGTGTATGGACGCCGCAGCAGTTTTGATATTCCGGCAGAGTGGAAGGGAGGAACATTGGTTTCCGGTACGGTTGACCTTGTTTCCTTCGACGGTTTTGATCTGGATTGTCTGAAAAAGGATGGCGCTCTCCGCCGTGGCAGCAATCTTTCTAAAATCTATGGGAACAGCAGCTATGCGGTTGCAACATGGGATAAAGACAGCCCATGGGGAATTGGTGATAGAATCCTTGTGGGGGAGGAAGAAATTGAGATTGCCGGTTTACTGAAATATGACCCATTCAGCAGTAATGGCCTTACAGATGGAAAAATCACACTGATTACTTCCGGCGAGACCTTTACCCGTCTGACCGGGATATCCGGATACTCGCTCATTATGATACAGACAGCCTCCCATGCAACGGACGAAGATGTGTCTGCGCTCCGCAGTGCAGCGGTGGGGAGCGGCTGCCGGTTCAGTGATAAGCGGGACCAGCGCACATCGGGCACGTATCTTGCGTTTGTGTTCTGTATCGGTTGCTTTTTAGGAATAATTACATTGGTTACGCTGTTAAATATCGCGAATAGCATTTCAATGAGTGTGGCGGCCAAAACCAAACAATACGGCGCTATGCGGGCAGTGGGAATGGACGGACACCAGATCACGAAAATGATTTTTGCGGAGGCATTGACCTATGCCTTTTGGGGCGGCGGGATTGGCTGTGCAATTGGTCTGCCGCTCAGCAGGATGCTATATGGCTTTCTTATTTCCGCCCACTTTCCCTATGCGGTATGGAGTTTGCCGTGGCAATCACTGGCGGTCATCCTCCTGTTCGTTGCTTTTGCAGCGTCGGCGGCTGTTTATGCCCCGGCTAAAAGAATACGGGACATGACTGTGACTGAAACAATTAACGAACTATAATTACATCCGGCTTTTGGCAAGGCGGCCTTGGGATGATAGAGGCCGCCTCCTGAGAATCGGATAACCTGGGTCAGACATGCTCTAGGCATTGCCGGGCAAAACTACTTCTTCAAAATGCTTTTTCGTATCCTGGTCCTTGAACCAGATATATATCCCTTTTTTCGCCCGTGTCAGAAGAACCCGGTAAATGTTTTTCATAAGATAGTCATAGTTTACCGAATGGTTCCTGATGGTGGACCTGAGCTGTGAATCGAATCTTGTCACCTTATCTAAGTTAACAATCCATTTGTTTTGAGTGCAGTCCCATCTCAGGTCATCCCACCAGATTAAGGCAATATAGTCATATCCCAGGCCTTGTGCAGTGTAGATACATCCTACTTTGTCAATGGAGTCCGTGTACCAGCGGAACTGTTCTTCGGCGGTGTATGGATTCCATTGTTTCTGAAACGTATAATCACCTTCAGTAATACTGATATCCACGGCATTACTATCATTACGGCTCTTCCATTCCCAACAATAGGATGTATAATATTTTATGCTGTTTTCGCTCTGGTGCCGTTCGCTTACCGCGGTTTCCATATCCTTTAGTGTTTCACAGACCTGAATCTGCAGCCCGTTATCTTTAGGACATGATATTGCTTCCCCGCCATATATAAGCCGGTCAATATTGTCGACATAGCCACCAAAGCCAGCTCTCTTTTGGAGCTTTAAACCAAAGATTTGGACCGTAAAGCCATTTTCTTTTGCAAACCTTCTGTAGTTGTCCAGCGTTCCTATTTCATTTCCAAGCACCCGCTGGTTATCATCCTGTAACACAACAACAATGTTTGCCTGATTCAGTATATGGCCGGTCCCGCCTTTTTTCCGGTCGAAATCCGTTACCCTATGTGCTTCATCCACAACCAGTAATTCAAAGCTGCCTTTAAGGTTGTTTAGAAATACCGTTTGCAGGCCTCCGCCTATGCCATCCAGGACAGCCTTTATTGTCCTGCTCCGGGGTAATGTATAGGCACATTTATATTCTGTATTTAGCCGCCTTTCACGGACAGCCTGACAATAATCACTGATTAGTTTAAAGCCTACAATTGTTTTTCCCGTTCCTGCTGCACCCGTTACAATAAACATCTGCTTTCTGTCCAATGTGCCGGCAAGCAGCCTGTCAATTGACATATTGACACATTCCATGCAATTAATCTGATCCTCAATCAAGCGAATGCTTTCCGGCCTGTTTGTAATGTCCTTGAAAACCTCCATGTCCAGATCCGTTATCCTGTAGTTGTCCTCAAAAAGAACGCTTACTGCCTCAGAACAATCCTTTTCTTCATCAGAGAATAAGTGCTTTAAAAACTCATGGAATCTGCCTTCTTCTCCCATGCAGAACATCTCATCCTGATCATGGCGGTATTTCCCAAAATCACCTTCAAATAGTTCCTCCTTGTACGTTGCATCAAAGTTAAAAAGATACTGACAAGCCGTTACTGAAAGATTGCCATCGAGAACACTGCCATGATTACGGTTCATATATTTTATATATTCATTGGTTTGGCAGATCGGGTGGATGGAAGGATATCCCTGACCATCGTTTTGTACATGTATTACAGTGAATCCCCTGTCTTTTATTGCGATTTTTTCTTTACTCCATTGCTTTATTTCCACAATAACCGCCAACGGTGTATGTTCCGCCGCCGAATAACCGAGCAGCATCGCATCAATCCGGCCGCCTGTAGGAAGCTTGTATTCGGCAGCCAGCATAAGGTTACCCAATCCGGCATCGTTTACAACCTTAATAAGCTTAGGCAGCGACTGCTTCCATGATCTGTACTCGCTATCACTGCGATCAACAGGTACCTTTTCATGCACATCCGCCCATAGCTTATCTGCCAGCTCTTCACCAGTTAATTTAATTACCTCAGATATTTTGACAGCTTCCATTGTTCTCTCCAAAATGATTTAAATTGTTCTGCAGCCATGTTCAGGCTCTATTTGATTTCCAGAGCTTTCTCCATGTAATCTTGAAACGCATCATTATGCCAAAAACCCAGACGGATCCCATCAATGCCTCTGGTTAAAAGAACATAATAGATATTCAGCACAAAAAGAGTGAATTCAAATCTGTTTTCCTTAATATCCATTTCTTCCGCTGTAAACGTCCCGTTGGTGTTATAGAAATTATCTGGATTGCCGACAAGCCTGCCATATGTATCTACCTGAAGGTCATTGCCAATCAAAACGCCAACCTTGTTTAAATCGATGCCCTGCACTGCAAAAACAGAGCCTATCTGATCCTGCGCATCGGCATCTTTGCTGTTAATCCAGTTTTCCTGCGTAGAATTCCATCTGCGGGCAATATCCCCTTCATACCAGTGTTTAATGCTGGGGTCTTTGCCGTCGCTTTGTCTCCAATCCTCAGCTAGGCCAGCCAGTATTCTGTTGATATGTTCAGGATTGAAGTTCATATCCTCATCCAGCCATTCAATAAGATTATGAAGAGGCTGCTCCGTAAAATAACCAAAATATGCATTGGGGCTGCTGTCACGAAACAGCCCCCTGTTAAAATCGGGATTGAAGTTTGTAAGTGTTGAATCCAGAAGTCCGGTATCTTTATAAAGAAGATACTTTATGCCATTTATATAGTCATCTGAAGTGTATGCTTTTCCTTCTGGGGCTTTAATCCGGAACTGGGTCGTCAAAAATTTCCTTTCATAGTTTGCAGTCAAGCTCTGAAACATCTCTCTGGTAACATTGGCGGGGCGGATAACCTGCAGCACATCATACATGAGAATGACTTGTTTTCCCAGTCTTTGAAGGATTTCAAGATGTGAGGAGCAATCGCTGAATTCCGGGATGTTATAAACCGCATTGAAAGACGGATGCTGTTTGCCATATTTTCTGGACATTTTGTGCGACTCATCTACAATGATGATATCGTATCTTTCCTGGGATGTAATCAGTTTGGTTGATGTCAGTACGGATAAGCGGCTGGAGTTCATTCCATACACTTTAAAGATGGCGGAACCGGTCTTTTCCCAGTTTGGCTGCACTACCACGCCTATTCTGGCATCTGGACGGTTATTTAAAGCACTGGCGGCCAAATGTGTAAGAAGTACAGTCTTTCCTGTGCCTGCATCTCCATTAATGACATAATTTTTATCATGATCATGCAGGATCTCACTAATCAGGGCACCCTGCTCGTCTGTTAGGATTTTTATGGGGCTATACTTAACAAGCTCCCGTGTCCTTAGTTCATCCAGTGTCGGTGTGGTCACCCATCCTTTGGGAAAGAGTGTGGTTTCCCACAACGGAAGGACAACCTGCGATGCAACATTTTCTCTTCCATAATACTCGTTTACACTGTTGCCGCCAGTCCTGTTAATTACTTCATCCTGATTGAATTCAACGGTATTTTTTGATATTTTAGCGTAATCTGCTGTAAAATAAGTAATCAGCTGGCTTTCAACATCATCTAGTGCAGACCGGTTAAAGTATTGTGAGAAAATCACAATGACCTGATTAAAATCTGCGTTGTTAAACTTTTCCTCATTACCGCAATAATGCTGCTTATGCCTGTCAAGGAAATGGATGGTCTGACCGATATAGACCTTCTGAGGTTTCGTTCCATGGTAGATATAAATAGCATTTTGAAGCCGCAGCGCCTTCTGCTCCGCATCACTTTTTTCTGCTAAATCTATCAGTTCCCCATTTTTTATTTTTAAATTGATTACATTATATTTGGCCATTGATATTCCTCCGGCTATTACAGTTTATCATATTTTGTGGATATACCTTTTGCCTTGTCCACAGGATATTTCTTTTCAGTCTTGTCCATTTTTGCATTTACGATATCAATCAGATCCACACCCAGAATCTGTGACATCTGAATACAGTAATTTGTAACATCGGCCAATTCTTCCAAAACATCTGAACGGTTAAATTCAGTATCATTCCATTGAAAACACTCTAACAGTTCACCTGCTTCAATGGCAATCGATTTTGCAAGGTTGGATGGCGTATGAAACTGATTCCAATCCCTATCCTTGTTAAACCTGCTGATCCTATCGCTGAGTTTTTCTAATCGTTCCATGCTTTTACGCCCTTTCTGCTTTTTATTTTCACACGACCTCAACTAAATGGTTCGGATAAATAAACCTATTTTCCCATTATATCATTTATTTGGACATTTTGAAATGAAAATGCCGTACGGAAGCAGCCTCCTTTTGTGCGGTCCGGTGATAGGTTACGCCGGAATAGCCGAGAACCAATGTCATGACAACCTTTTCCCCACGCTTTAATCCAAGCATCCTGCGCAAAGAACGGGAGTGGTTTGCGGCCATGGAGAAAAAACCGCTGTATAACACGCCTAAACCGCAGCACTCAGCCATAAGCGCCATGTCAGCGGCGGCAAGGGCGCCGTTTATCTGGTCGCGTGATACAATGGCTATGGCTGCAGGGGCTTTCTTAAAGAAGAAATGCTCATCGATTACCGTCCGTTTCGCCACCGGGCTAACCAGCTTCATGAGCGGAAGAATCCGCCGGAATAACCGTACCGCCGGTTGCTCGAACCGATTGATTCCATCCTGCAGCACGATATATGATACGTCCTGGGCATTCTTTCCGGTAGGTGTCAGGCGCCCGGCCTCGATGATCTGGGCTATCAGTTCAGGCTCCACCTGTTGTTTTGTAAATTGCCGGATGCTTCTGCGTGTCCTCAGTGCGGCAAGCAGCTCCTGTGGGTTCAATGTGGCTGGCTTTCCAATCTCTATTGGCGGTTCGTCAAAGCCCGTCATGGTGACAGCGGCTTTTGGGCAGATTGCCACGCAATGGCCGCACATGATACAGGACTGTGTGAGAATCTTTGCCTTCTTGTTTTCTATCTGGATGTTGCCCGCAGGGCAATCCCTTTTGCACAGGCCGCATCCAATGCATGTTTCAGGATTAATCCGGATTATATGTTTGTTTTTCAATTTAATCTACCTCCATTTATATAATGCAGAACGATTTGTGATAGTATATACTTCTCTTGACAAAGCTGACATGCTTTAATATGATACATATTGTATCACAATTGGCTTTGAAGTCAATTGGCCAACCTGAGACAAAAGGAGGCGTATTGTATCATGGATAAGAGAAAGGCAGCCAATAAAAGGGTAAAGGACCGTTTATTTACCGCTCTGATTGAGTTTGCAGGGCATAAAGACTGGTCAAAGTTAACCGTCACTGAGCTGATTGAAAAATCAGGCGTGGCCCGCGCGTCCTTTTACCGCAACTTTAAGTCCGTGGAGGAACTGATAGACTATGGAATCCAGCAGATGGCCCTGCGTTACCATGAGGGGAAAGGGGATTCAAATGAGGATTTCCGCAGCCGCGGGGCAGTGCTGTATAAATTCCGTTTTTATCAGGAAAATGCCGGACTTGTCTTGGCATTCCATCATGCGAAGGTGTCAACCACGCTGCTGGATGTGATTACTGACTGCGAAATCGAAGCCCACGGCGATATGCCGGTCAGTTCCATATCGAAGTATGAGCTGTACTATTTTTCAGGGGCATTTTATAACATGATGCTCTGCTGGCTGGAAAACGGTATGAAAGAAGGGCCGGAGGCAATGGCAGATGAGTTCCTGCGGATCGTGAACAATGGATGATAGGGGGGTTTGAACATCAAAACCTATAAAAACCTTAAAAAATATTGACTTGGACCTGACTCCAGGTGGTATAGTCTGATTGAACCTGTATATGAAACTTATCAGGCTGCAATTTACGAAAAATTTTATCGTCAGGAGGATGATTAAGAATGGACAGACCATATATTTTCTGCCACATGATGACATCGCTGGATGGCAAGATCATGGGCAATTTTATGGAAATGCCGGAATCCGGACCGGCTGGAGATGCTTTTTACCAAATCGCTTTTGGCAAGGAACCCAAATATCAACATCAGGGGTGGCTGTCAGGGCGGGTTACCACGGATGACAATTTTACCATGTACCGCAAACCAGTCCTGGAGGAACATGCGCCACAGGTCCCGGAGGGGGATTTTGTTGCTGAAGAAGCGCCGATGTACTATGTTTCCATTGACCCGTCCGGCAGACTTGGCTGGGAAAAGAATTCGCTGGCCTACATCGACACCACCGCCCATGTGCTGGAGGTCCTGACCGGACAGGCATCCAATGCATATAAAGCATTTCTGCGGAAACTGGGTATTTCCTATATCATTGCAGGAAAAGAAACACTGGATTATGATGAGGCCCTGATGAAATTAAAGCATTTATTTGGAATTGAGACACTGATGCTGGGTGGGGGAGGTGTGCTGAACTGGTCCTTTATCCAGGCGGGAATGTGCGATGAAATCAGTGTGGTAATCGCTCCCTGTGCGGATGGTTCCACCAAGACGCAGACATTGTTCCAGACAAAGGAAGGACTGAGCACGGATGAGCCGGTCGGTTTTACGCTGAAAGGCGCCGATGTGCTTACAGGGGACGCTGTATGGCTCCGCTATCTTGTAAAGTCCGCCGGTAAGAAGGAAAAATGAACCGGATAAAAGAGGCGGTAAGCCAGATGCATTTCCATTCAGCCCACTATTATTTCTATCAGTTTACTATTGACATATGGTTCTTATTAGGATATAATCCTAATAAGTAATAAATACTATTAAGGAAATGGATTATGATTAACAGAAATACAATACAATGTTCAATGGTATTAGAAGCAGTGAACAAACTGCAGTGTCACGCTACTGCGGTTGAGGTATATGATGAGGTCGCCAGGGAATATCCCAATATAAGCAGAGGCACCGTGTATCGGAACCTGAACCGCCTTTCCCAAATCGGGAAGATACGGAAGATAGAGATACCGGGAGCAGCAGACCGTTTCGACCACCGTTGTCAGGAACATTATCATATCCTATGTGAAAAGTGTGGAAGGGTTTTTGATGTGGACATGGATGTCATCGAAAATCTGTATCAAAAAATCAGGGATACCCATGGGTTTGAATTTACAGGCTGTGATATTATTTTCAGGGGAATCTGCCCGGAATGTAAATGATGATCCGTAAGTTTTAAAGCCTGCTGTGCCCTCCACCTACAATTGCTGCGAATGCAGGCCCGGATGAGGAGCCTGTAAATTATAAATCGCATGAAAAGGAGACGAAATATGAGAAGTATCACAACACTCGACCTTCAGTACGCACACAGGTTTTTTGGGTTTAAAGGAGAAGCACAGTATCTGCACGGACACACGGGGGTTCTGACCATTGAAGTGGAGGATTCCATCGAACCAGGTGTTAACATGGTTTTCCCATGCAATGAAATCCAGAAGACTGCCTGGGAAGTCCTGAAGAATTTTGACCATGCACTGATTTTAAGGGAGGACGACCCGCTGCTTCCCGCCATCCTCAAGGTCTATGAGGAACAGGGAATCAGGGACGGCGCCCCGACCAACAAGATGAAAGGCCCGGCGTTCAAGACAGAGCTTGCCACCGCCTATCCCGAGTGCCGCCTGGTGGTAACAAAAGAAACCATGACAGTGGAAGGCATGATTAAGATTGTATATGACCTTCTGAAGGATAAGCTGAATATTGCAAAGATTACCTTCAGCAGCGGCGTCAATGCTGCAACCCAGGAATACCAGCCTTCCAGGACCATTGAACGCTGTCCGTTATGCGGTATCGCATTAAACGAAAACGGTGTCTGCCCTAAGTGCGGATACAGGAAGTAAAGGGATGGCATCCATCGGACAGGGTATGGTTATTTAAATCAATCATTTTATAAATCAATCCAAGGCAGCGGCACCGTATGGTGTGGCTGCCCTGTTCCATGTCTGGATTTTTATATCTGGATGTTTGTTCTTGTTGTGGACGCAGAACTTTTATTATAGTAAACTGAACTTAGTGGGGCGTTGGAGTTGACGGGGCTATCGGTATCTGGCCGGATGGGGCACTGGGATGAACGCTTAAAAACAGGGATGGATTTAAGAACGTGATTGACCTTGTTGGAAAGGAGATATCGGCGCCGGAGGAGTTGTGATATCGAAAATGGAATACGGAAATTGTAATATGGAAAATCATCCGATGGCACTGGAACAATAGAGGGAAAAGCATTATGAAAAGGCTATATATAATTGGCGGAACCATGGGAGTGGGAAAGACAGCCACTTGCCGGGTCCTGCAGAAAAAGCTGGATGACAGCGTCTTCCTGGACGGTGACTGGTGCTGGGATATGCATCCTTTCCAGGTGACGCAGGAAACAAAGAAAATGGTACTGGAGAATATAACATTCCTCCTGAATAACTTTATCCGTTGTCCTGCCTATGGGAATATCATATTCTGCTGGGTGATGCATGAACAGGATATCATAGATGATATTTTGTCACGGTTGGATATCTCCCAATGCACGGTCCATACCGTGTCACTTATATGCAGTGAGGAAGCCCTGCAAAAGCGCCTGCAGAGGGATGTGGATATGGGAATCCGCACAGCGGATGTGATTTTGCGAAGTCTGGAGAGGGTGCGGCTGTATGATACATTAGACACGGTCAGGATTGATGTATCGGATGTTTCGCCGGAACAGGCAGCGGAGCTGATCCTGAAGCTGTGAGCCGGGGGCAGAGACTTGTGCTGGGGGAAGAAAATGTTTAAGTGTGGTTGATTTCTGATAAACTGCCCTCATATAGGACAATGCAATATTAAAGTCCTATATGAGGGCAGTTTTATGTCCGGAAAAGTTATGCAGGCTTTATGGAAAATTTCAAGGTTGTTTGAAATCACCTTGCGGAATGGGCAGGCATGGAACAGGTGACAAGTTAAATGCGGTTACATGAAAGAACGAAGAAAACGATTTCATAAACATATTGCATAGAAACTAGAAGGAAATCAGTTGAAAACAATACAAAAAATGTGCATAATTTATAAAAATGCATAAATATATAAAATGATATTGACGTTTATAAATAAAAGTGATATCCTGAAAACATAAAGACAACGATTGCACAAACGATTTCACAAGAAAGGGGAAAAATTGGATGAAACAGGAAACTATCTGTATGGACGGAAAGGATTATCCGCTGCACCGGATCCAGACCATCATTATAGGCAGCGGGGCGGCTGGGCTGAATGCAGCGGTGTCGCTTTACAAAGAGGGGCAGCAGGACATTGCAATCGTGACTGAGGGGAAAATGATGGGAACATCCCGGAACACGGGCTCAGATAAGCAGACCTATTACAAGATGACCACCTGCTCAGGGGAGGCTGACAGCGTACGCCAGATGGCGCAGACGCTATTTGACGGGGAAGCTATGGATGGGGACCTGGCTTTGGTGGAAGCCGCTTTATCGGTAAGGGGGTTCTTCCATCTGGTGGATATCGGGGTGCCATTTCCCTGCAACGGGGCAGGAGAGTACATAGGATATAAAACAGACCACGACCCATTCAGGCGGGGAACATCAGCAGGGCCCCTGACATCAAGATTCATGACGGAAGCGCTGTGGCATGAGGTGGAACGGTACTCCATCCCTGTATTTGACGGATACCAGGTGATTGAAATACTGACGGAGAAGACAGGCGATGGGAAACGGGCAAGGGGCGTCCTTGCAGTGGATGTAAGGGCATCAGGGCCAGGGCAGGTATACGCTGTCTTTTCCGCGGAGAACATTGTTTATGCCACGGGCGGGGAAGCAGGGATGTATGAAACATCCGTATATCCGGTCAGCCAGACTGGCGGACTGGGAACCGCGCTGAGAGCAGGGGCAAAAGGGAAAAACCTGACGGAATCACAATTCGGTATTGCATCTACCAGGTTCAGATGGAACCTGTCCGGGACATACCAGCAGGTCATTCCAAGGTATGTTTCCACGGAGCAGGATGGAAGCGGGGAACGGGAGTTTCTGGACGGGTACTTTGACTGCCCGGAGCATATGTTGTACGCCATCTTCCTGAAAGGGTACCAGTGGCCTTTTGATCCGAGAAAAACCAGGGACCATGGTTCCTCCCTCATTGATATCCTGGTTTATCAGGAGATGACATTAAAGGGGAGACGGGTGTTTCTGGATTATCGAAAGAATCCGTCCTGCAGCGAGAAGGATGGACGGTTTCAGACTGCACTTCTGCATCCGGAGGCATATGGGTATCTGGAAAGCTCCGGAGGTCTGCAGGATACGCCTATTAAACGGCTGGAGCATATGAACCCTGCGGCAATCGAACTGTACCGAAGCCACGGAATCAATCTTCATGAGGAAAAACTGGAGATTGCAGTGTGCGCGCAGCACAATAACGGAGGTCTGTCCGGCAATTGGTGGTGGGAGAGTAACCTGAAACATTTCTTTCCGGTGGGGGAAGTCAATGGAAGCCATGGCGTGTACCGGCCAGGCGGAAGCGCCCTCAATTCCGGCCAGGTGGGCAGTATGAGGGCGGCTGCGTATATTGCACACTGTTATCAGGAAAAGCCTCTGTCTGGTGAGGGAATAAGGGAATTATGCGGAGGGCAGATCCTGGCTGCAATTAAGTTTGGGGCCAGGGCGTTGGCAAAACAGGATGCGGTATTGGATCTTAGGGAGGAACGCAAGGCGCTGGGCATGAGGATGTCCCGATATGGGGCGCATATCAGGTCTTACGAAGGAATACGGACAGCGCTGATGGAAAACAGGATTCAGAGACAGAGGATTGAAACCTCCGGTATCAATAGTCCCAGTGATTTAAAGCATTACTACAGGCTGCGGGATCTGCTTGTGAGCCAGAAGGCATACCTGGAGGCCATGGAGGATTACATCGCCCACGGAGGTAAGAGCAGGGGGTCCTATCTGATTTACGATGAGCATGGAGATAAACCTTCGGAGAAGCTGCCGGAATGCTTCCGTTCCCTTTTGGAACAGCATGGGATGTCTGGACTGATACAGGAGCTGGAGTATTACCAGGACACAAGCAGGATAAGCTGGAGGGATGTGCGGCCCATTCCGGAAGATGACTGCTGGTTTGAGGCAGTATGGAAACGGTACAGGGAAGGTGAATATTTTAAAGGTAATAAGGCTGGGGCTGGCTATCTGCAGAAGCAGCCATAAGGGATTTGGTGTCACTGCGATGACAACGATTTCATGAAAGGAGAAAGAGAAGATGAGCAAATTCATGTCGGCCAAAGAGGCGGTAAAACTGATTAAAGACGGTGATAGCATAGCCGTATCAGGCAACGGGGGAGGGATTATGGAACCGGATGCTTTGTTTGAGGCATTGGAGGACCGCTTTTTAGGTGAAGGCAGTCCCGGGAACCTTACCCTTACCCATTCTGCGGGAATTGGTGATAAGGACAGAGGCGGTATCAGCCGCTTTGCCCATGAAGGGATGGTTAAGCGGGTAGTGGGGGGACATTGGGGATGGTCACCGAAAATGCAGCAGATGGCCAATGATAATAAGATTGAGGCATATAACCTGCCCCAGGGAATCATAGCCCTTCAGTACCGTGAGATTGCAGCAAAACGTGTGGGGGTGGTCACACAGACCGGTCTTAAGACATTTGTGGATCCGCGTGTATCGGGAGGAAAACTGAATGATGTCACAAAGGAGGATTTGGTAGAGCTGGTTACCATGGATGGGCAGGAATGGCTGCGCTATAAAACCTACCCGGTGACGGTTGCACTGATCCGCGGAAGTATCGGTGATGAGGAAGGAAATATATCACTGGCTTATGAACCGGCTTATCTGGAGGCGCTGGCCATTGCCCAGGCCGTACATAACTGCGGAGGCATTGTAATCTGCCAGGTGAAGTATGCAGCTAAGGCAGGTTCCCTGGACCCCAAAGATGTCCGGATTCCCGGAATCCTGGTGGATGCGGTGGTGGTCCATCCGGGACAGATGCAGACAATAGAGGGGGAATATGATCCTGCACTGACTGGTGATGTGAGGATGCCGGTAGAAAGCATGGTCCCCATGCCCTTAGACCAGCGTAAGGTGGTGGCCAGAAAGGCTGCCATGGAACTCAGCAAGGGCAGCGTGATTAACCTTGGATTCGGTATGCCGGACGGTGTGGCAAGGGTTGCGGCAGAAGAAGGGATTGAAGGGTATGTGAAGATGACGATTGAGCAGGGAATCATCGGCGGCGTGCCTGCAGGCGGGGCGATATTCGGCGTGGCTTATAACTCTGAGTCAATGATTGACGGTCCTTCCCAGTTCGACTTTTACAGCGGAGGCGGGCTTGATATGACCTGTCTTGGACTGGCCCAGGCTGACAGCCATGGAAATGTGAATGTGAGCAGGTTTGGCCCCACCATTGCAGGCTGCGGGGGCTTCATAGACATATCCCAGACAGCCAAAAAATGTGTATTCTGCGGAACGTTTACGGCAGGCGGTCTGAAAACGGAAATAAAGGATGGGAAGCTTGAGATTCTTCAGGAGGGAAAGCATAAAAAATTCCTGAAGGATGTGGAACACATTACATTCAGCGGGGATTATGCAAGGGAGACCGGACAGAGCGTACTTTATGTAACGGAGCGGGCTGTTTTTGAGATGACGGAAGAAGGTCTTGTGCTAAAGGAAATCGCTCCGGGAGTGAATCTGGAAAAGGATATACTGGGGCAGATGGATTTCGTGCCCCTGATGCCCCGGGAACCGCAGCTGATGGATGAACGGATTTTCATGACAGGCCCCATGGGACTGGACAGATGATTGTTAAGACGAAAAAAGCAATGCAGCCAATTACATTATAAACAGGAGGTTAAGTACTATGATGGAAGGAATCAGTTTGGAAAAAAAGGAAGGTTATGCAATATTGTCCGTGGACATACCACAGACCAGGAATGCCCTCAGTGTTCCGATTGTGGAGTATATGGATACCCTGGTAGATTCGGTAATCGCGGATAAGGACATTCATTGCCTGGTTATTACGGGTGGCGGTGAGAAATCCTTTGTGGCGGGAGCCGACATTGCAAAGCTGGTGAAAATGTCCCCGGAAGAATCCAGATATTCCATTGAGGTTGGTCATAAGCTGTTTTCCAAGATTGAAACCATGGATATTCCGGTTGTGGCCGCAATCAACGGATATTGCCTGGGAGGCGGTCTGGAAATCGCCATGTGCTGTGATATCCGGATCTGTTCCGCTAATGCCAGGTTCGGCCTGCCTGAAATCAATATCGGTATGATTCCGGGCTGGGGAGGAACCCTGCGCCTGCCGAGACTGATTGGGGAAAGCAGGGCTAAGAATATGCTGCTGCGCGGCAAGATGATCACTTCCCAGGAAGCGCTTGATTATGGCCTGGTGGCGGAGGTTTATGAAAATGTGGCGGTCATGAGGGAAAAAGCAGGGGAGCTTGCTGTCGAGCTGGCGTCGAAAGCGCCCATTACCATGAAAATCGATAAACGCCTGGTATACGATGCAGCAAACAGACAGCCCACGGATATTGCCCAGAGGGATGCGCTGGCCCTTGGATTTGTATATACCACGCACGATGCAATTGAAGGGCTGACAGCATTCCTTGAAAAACGCCCGCCAAAATATGAAGGGAGATAAAAGTTATGAAAAAGGTAAATGTGTTTACGGAGATTGAAGGAACTGAGTTTCCGGCAGGAAGAAGGACAAGGGTAGTTATTGGAGAAAACGGAGCAATCAACGGGGATTATTTTTGCCAGGGATATGTGGTAATTTATCCGGGAGGCACTATCCCGCTTCACGATCATGTGACGGTAGAGACTTACACCATATTAAAAGGACAAGGCGAAATGACTGTGGATGGCGAGACGGAAGCGGTACAGGAAGGAGATGCCATTTATATTGAAAGCGGTAAATCCCACGGACTGGTAAATACCGGGACGGAGGACATGCATATGATGTTTGTCTACGCGCCTAAGATGATTGCAGAACATTGGGCCCAGGAGACTGCCGGTGAATTGAAATGAGGCATAATGGCGGAACAAGAAGAAAATAAAAGGAGGCAGGTACAATGAAGAAGACAGCAATTGTAACTGGAGGAAGCAGAGGGATAGGATACGGCATTGTCCGTCAGCTGGGACTGGACGGCTATCGTATAGCCATCCTGGATGTGAACAATCCCCAGGACTATAAGGATAGCCTGGAAGAACTGAATCGGCTTGGAATCGACTTCCTATATGTCCAGGGAAGCACCACGTCACAGGAAGACAGGGAGGTGTTTCTGCAAAAAACGGTAGAAAAATACGGTGATATCGATGTTCTGGTGAATAATGCAGGTGTTGCGCCAAAAGTGCGCCAGGATCTGCTGGAAATGACGGAAGAGAGCTTTGACTATGTGGTGGGCACCAATACGAAAGGGACCATGTTCATGACCCAGCTGGTGGCAAAACAGATGCTGAAGCAGGAGGTGAAGGGGAGACGCCGCGGCGTAATCGTGAATATCAGTTCCAGTTCCGTGACCGTGTCCTCCACGAACAGGGGGGAATACTGCGTATCAAAGGCAGGCGTGGCCATGCTGACCACCCTGTACGCCGACCGCCTGGCAGCTGACGGCATACAGGTATATGAAATCCGTCCGGGCGTGATTGAGACGGATATGACAAAAGTGGTCCATAAGAAGTATAGCGACCTCATTGAGCAGGGGGGGTTCCCTATCGCAAGATGGGGAACGCCGCAGGATATCGCAGATGCGGTCAGCGCATTCTGCAGTGAAAAGTTCATTTACAGCACAGGCAACTATATTGATATTGACGGCGGATTCCATATTAAGAAACTCTGATTCACTTATCTGGATCAAATCAGTATAAAGGAGAGGGATATATGAGAGTAGTAAAAACAGCGGCGGTATGGATACTGGGCATGGCAATGGTGGCAAGCCTTGCCGGATGCAAGGCCATAGGAAATGGAAAACGCATTATCAGGGTATCCAACGGACAGCCCATGACGCATCCTGACAACATCGGCTTACTGGCTTTTAAGGAATATATAGAGAAAAACCTGGGAGATAAATACGAGGTGCAGATTTTTCCCAATGAGCTTCTTGGCTCTTCCCAGAAGGCCATTGAGCTGGTGCAGACGGGAGCCATTGATTATGTAGTGAGCAGCACAAGTAACCTGGAGACATTTGATAATATCTATCAGATATTCAGTCTTCCTTATCTGTTCCGCGGCATGGAAGGATTTGACGCTGTGATGAAGGATGACGGTTTTATGAACAGTATCTACGAATCCACGGATGAGTCCGGGTTCCGTGCGGTGGCATGGTATGCCGCGGGCGTCAGGAATATTTATACCACAAAACCGGTTTATACGCCGGATGACTTAAAGGGTATGAAAATCAGGGTTCAGGCCAGCCCTACAAATGTCAGGATGATGGATTTAATGGGGGCGGCAGCCGTGCCAATGAGTTATGGGGAGGTTTATACTGCCATACAGCAGGGAGTGATTGACGGCGCGGAAAACAGTGAGATGGCGCTTACCACCATGAAGCACGGGGAAGTTGCAAAATATTATACATATAACCAGCATCAGATCGTGCCTGACCTGCTGGTGGCAAACTTAAAGTTCCTGGAGGGATTATCACCCGAGGAGCGGAAAATCTTTGACGAAGCGGCCAGGATCAGTACAGAGGTAGAGGTTCAGGCGTGGGATGAACAGATTGAGGATGTAAAGAAACAGGCGGAAGAAATGGGGGTCGAGTTCATCGGGACTGATATGGAACTGTTCAGGCAGAAGGTACTGCCTTTGCATGAAGAAGTGTTAAACGATAATCCCAGGCTGGTGCCCATTTATGATTCAATCCAGTCTATCCAGAATGCAGCTTTGGACGGGGAAGAAAGGAGCCGGAATGAATAAGTTGAAAAAAACCATGGACCAGATACTGAGCGCAGTGTGCGCCGTCATGTTCAGCTTTATGACCGTGATTGCGGTGTATCAGGTGGTGACGCGCTATGTGTTTAACAATCCAAGTTCATTTTCAGAAGAGCTTTTAACCTACAGTTTTGCATGGATGTCCATGTTCGCCGCCACCCTGGTATTTGGGGAGCGGGACCATATGCGCCTGGCGTATTTTGCAGATAAGCTCACGGAGAAAAAAGGGATTATGCTTGCTGTGGCAACGGAGTGCGTGATACTCATATTTACTATATTGGTGTTGATATATGGAGGTATATCCATAACCAGGCTTACCATGACCCAGGTAACGGCATCCCTAGGCATTCCTATGGGATATGTGTACAGCATCATGCCTGTCAGCGGGGTACTGACAGCTATCTACAGTATCATCAACATATCAAACCTGTGCAGGCAGCTTAAGGCACAGTAGAAAGGGAATTCATATGAGTATAGCATTATTTTCAGGCCTGATCATAGCCATTGTCTTAATTGTCATGCTGCTTGCAGGCGTCCCCATTGCGGTTTCCCTGGGTATCTCGTCCATTCTGGCGATTCTCCCCACACTGAATTTTGGAGCCACTGTGCTGACAGCCACCCAGCGTATCTTTTCCGGTATATCCATTTTTACATTGTTGGCCATTCCGTTTTTCATCTTAGCCGGAAATATCATGAATAAAGGCGGTATCGCAATCCGGCTGATTAACTTCGCAAAGGTCCTTACAGGACGTGTCCCAGGTTCCCTGGCCCATACCAATGCAGTGGCTAATATGTTGTTCGGAGCCATTTCAGGCTCCGGTGTGGCGGCGGCATCTGCCATGGGATCGATAATCGGCCCGGTGGAAAAGGAAGAGGGCTATGATGATAACTTTGCCGCGGCTGTCAATGTGGCCACGGCGCCCACAGGTCTTCTTATTCCGCCCAGCAACGTGCTGATTACATATTCCCTTGTGAGCGGCGGGACATCAGTGGCTGCATTGTTCATGGGAGGTTATATCCCCGGCATCCTGTGGGGGGCTGCATGCATGGCGGTGGCATTTTTTTACGCCAAAAAGCATGGCTACAAAAGCTCTGTCAGGCTGACCTTTAAGGAAGCGATGATTGTTGTATGGCAGGCTGTGCCAAGCCTGTTGCTGATCATCATTGTAATCGGAGGCATTATCGCAGGCGTGTTTACTGCAACGGAAGGTTCCGCCATTGCAGTGGCGTATAGCCTCATCCTTTCCCTTTTCATTTACAGGACAATTGATCTGAAGGAACTGGTCCATATCCTCATAGACAGCGCTAAGATGACAGGTATCATCATTTTCCTGGTGGGGGCGTCCAATATCATGGCCTGGGTCATGACATTCACGGGAATCCCCGAGGCCATCTCCTCGGCATTGCTGGGAATCAGCAAAAGTCCGGTTGTTATTTTACTGATCATCAATATTTTCCTGCTGTTTGTGGGAACGTTCATGGACATCACGCCGGCAGTTTTGATTTTTACCCCTATTTTCCTGCCAATCTGCCAATCCTTTGGAATGAGCGCACTGCAGTTCGGTATTATGATTACCTATAATCTGTGCATAGGAACCATAACCCCGCCTGTTGGCAATATCCTGTTTGTTGGTGTTAAGGTGGCAAAGGTTAAACTGGAAGGTGTCATAAAACCTCTCCTGTCTTACTATGCAGTTATTTTTGCGGTGCTTATGCTGGTAACCTTTATTCCGGCAGTGAGCACGTGGCTCCCCGGTCTGGCCGGATATTAATGGAAGGGGAAAGCCATGGATAAGCGGATGAGCGCATCAGAGGCAGCAGCCCTTATAAAAGACAATGCATGTGTCTGGCTGGCTGCGGGAGGTGGAGGAATCAATGAACCGTCATATTTTCTGAAAGCGCTGGAATCGCGTTTTTTGGATACGGGACATCCATATGGCATGACCTTGTGCCACAGTGCGGGAGTTGGCGATAAACAGGGCGGCGGTGTGGACCGCTTTGCGCATGAGGGGATGGTAAGGAAAGTAATAGGAAGCCATTGGACCTGGTCCGTGAACATGCAGGAGCTGGCAAGAAGGGAAGTAATCGAGGCGTATGTGCTTCCACAGGGGACAATGACTCAATTGACAAGGGAGATAGCAGGTGGGCGTCCCGGCGTGATTACAAAAACCGGACTTGGAACCTTTGTGGACCCCAGGGTCGAGGGCGGATCCATGAACGGATGTTCCCATGAACAGTTAGCGGAGCTGGTGGATATCAAGGGGGAGGAGTATCTTTTATATCCTTCTTTTCCCATTGACGTGACGATTATCAGAGGCACTACGGCAGATGAAGAAGGAAACCTGACCTTTGAACAGGAAGGAATCCTGCCGGAAAGTCTTTCCGCTGCCCAGGCGGCTAAGAATTCAGGCGGTATCGTCATTGCACAGGTTAAGCGCATAGTAAGGAAGGGTACTTTGAACCCTCTCTTAATACGGGTTCCCGGTTTCCTCATCGATGCCATCGTGCAGGACCCAGGCCAGCGCCAGTCCCTTCTGACCGGATATGATCCGGCATTGTCGGGAGAGTGCAGGATTTCTCTTGAGGATAAGCTAAAGCCCATGCCCTTAGATGAACGCAAGGTCATTGCCCGCCGGGCCGCCTTGGAAATCAGGGAAAATGCTGTCGTGAACCTGGGCTTTGGCATGCCGGCGGGAGTTGCTTCCATCATCAGGGAAGAAGGGGCGGACGGCCTTATGAAGCTTTCCGTAGAACAGGGAATCACAGGAGGGATTCCGGCTTCCGGCAGCAATTTCGGCCTGGTCTATAATCCTGAGGTAATCCTTGAGGAACCGGCACAGTTTGACTGGTACGATGGAGGCGGACTGGATATTGCTGTTTTATCATTTGCTGAATTTGACCGGGAGGGTAATGTAAACGTCAGCCGCTTCGGTGAACGTGTAAACGGGGTGGGAGGGTTCATCAATATATCCCAGTCCGCAAAGCAGGTCATATTCGTAGGGACCCTGACAGCCGGCGGGCTGGAATGTGATATCGCGGACGGCCGGATACAGATTAAAAAAGAGGGGCGGATAAAAAAGGCAGTTGTTAAGGCTGCACAGATAAGTTTCAGTGCTGAATATGCGCTGCAAAGAGGGCAGGATGTAATGTATGTAACAGAACGCGCCGTATTCCAGCTTACGGGCAATGGGGTCGTATTGAAGGAAATTGCCCCTGGTATGGATTTGGAGCACGATATTCTGCGGAACATGGAATTCAGTCCCATCATTCCGGATGGTATATGCCATATGCCGGAAAGGATATTCAGCCGGAAAAAATTAGGATTATAAGATGCATACATCGCCGGAAACAATCGTGTTAACCGGCGGTGTATTTCTGTTTAGGACGTGTATTGTTCCTTAAAAGTGAATTTTGCAGCATGTGAGCTTGATTTAGGGAAGGGTTTTGGTATATAGTAATGTATAACCGGAATATGAGGGGGAAGATCATGAGCACAATCAAAGAGGTTGCAAAGTTAGCCGGAGTGTCACCGAGCACGGTGTCCAGAACCCTGTCCAACAGGATATTCGTAGAGGAAGAAACACGCCAAAAGGTATTAAAGGCAGTAGAGGAATTAAATTACAGACCCAGCATCATGGCAAAAGCGCTCCGGGAAGGCAGGACGTATACCATTGCATTGCTGGTTCCTGATATTAACAGCCTGTATTATCCCATGATTATGAAAAGCGTTGAAAAGTATGCCACGCAGAATGGGTATTCAATCATTCTTTGTAATAATAATGAGAGTATTGAATGTGAAAAACGGAATCTGGAAATGCTGGGGAGCCGGGGAATCGATGGGGTCCTATGCATGAGCGTTGAGGATGACATCCGTCATCTGCTGTGTTTCCAAAAGGAAAAAAAGGTGCCTATCGTGCTTATAAACAGGGATTTTACAGAGGATATCAGCTGTATCTCCGTAGACAATGAATACGGTGGATATCTCATGGTTAAATATCTTTTGGATATGGGGCACAGAAAGATTGCGGGAATGTTCGGGGATTTCAGCAGGCAAAGATTCAGGGAGCGGTATAATGGGTGTAAAAGAGCCATGGAGGAATATGGGGTAGAAAACTATAAAAAATATTTTATCTATGATGTCAATACCATAGAGGAGGCTTACAGGCGTGCGCAGGAAGTGATGTTAAGGGAGGACAGGCCTACTGCATTTTTTGCAAGTTTGGATATATTGGCCATTGGGATATATAGCGGGATAAGTGGGAATGGGTTTACTATACCGGGAGATGTTTCCGTGGCAGGGTTTGATAATATATTCATGACGGAGTACATGATTCCCCCGCTGACTACTTATAATGCCCCAATTGACCGCCTGGCGGAAGAGAGTGTGCGGTGTTTGATACACCAGATAGAAGATGGGGCGGCCGCCAGCCGTATTCTCATGAAGGGGGAACTGATAGAAAGGAAGTCGGTCTGTGCCGTCAGATAAAAAGATGGAATGCTGGTTTGTAAAAACACGCATTCCATCTTTTTTTACCCCGTGGTTTCTTTGTTCTCCAGCCCAAAACGCACATATTCCCGATAGAGGATATCCTGAACAATATTCAAGGTGGGATAGGATATCCTTTTGGGCTTCAGGTTTGGGGTCAGTGATGTTGACTGGTAATACAGATTATAGGGGGTAAAGGTGGACAAATCATTTTTATTAAAGTTAGTAATGGATATAATCGGGATATCAAGCAGCTTGAGGGTGTGTATACTTTCAACGTAGTCTTTGATATCCCCGCTATAGGAAGCGATGAGTATGATATCGCCCTGTTTCATAAAGGATATCTGTGTATCAAGTTCCTGTTTTGCAGGAATCAGGAAAATGCTTTTGTCGCAGGAGACCATGTTATGGGCAAAATCCTGGAGTGCGTTCTGCTGCCGGAAGCCGATACCAAATCCATAAATCCGTTTGGCATTATATAACAGTGTTAAAATCGGATTTAAATCAACCTGCTTCATCAGTTTCATGGTGGCCTGTATATCCTTTTCTAAAAGCTCTATCAGATTACTGCCTTCTGTGGGCATATTACCGGGATTCTGCCCTTTCAGCAGGAATTTAAACTCACTATATCCCGAAAACCCCAGTTTTTTCATGGTGCGGACAATGGAAGCAGTGGAGATGGAACATTCAGATGAGAGCCGGCTGATATTCATGTTCGTGCACTCCTTCTTATGCTGCATGACGTAGTTCAGGACAATCATGTCATTGCTGTTCAGGTTTTTATAATATTGATTGATAAGGGCTTCTAAGTTCAAAGAGGTTCCTCCTTTATGAAACTGACGGATAGAAAAGGGTTTTTATAATTATAACATTTTCAAACATAGTTGTAAAATTTTTCACTATTTGAAAAAATATACAGAATTTGACTGAGTATACAGAAGGCGGCTGGATTATTGCATGTATGATAGTACTTATGCTATGATGCATTTACAGCATCAGAAGTAATCCGGAGTGCGGCTGATGAATAAAAATGGAGAGGCAGGATGTCATGAAAGGGGAAAGAAATAAAAGTGTCATGAAGTCGTTTCAGAAAATAGCAAAAGCATTTTTGATTCCAGCGTCATTGATTGCAGCGGCTTCTTTGGTCATGGGGTTATCATCATTTTTTACAAATGAATTAATTATTGAACAGATTCCGGCATTTGGAAATTTTTGGATACAATATATTGCGGGACTGGTCAATAAAGCGGGCAGCATTGTCATGTCCAATCTTCCGGTCATCTATGCAGTTACGCTGGCTTCCGCCCTTTGCGACGGGGACAGGGAGTATGCGGCATTTGCCGGGTTGATGGGATATATTGCCTTCATGGCGGGAATGAATGTGCTGTTAAACAAATTTCCTGCAGTAAGCGCCATGTATCCGGAAAAAGCGCTGACTACCGTATTCGGGATTGAAACTGTGAATGTGGGGATGTTTGGCGGTATGCTGGTGGGGATTGTGGTGGCAGTTCTTCATTCCAGGCTGAGACATGTAAAATTCCCAACGGTATTATCATTTTTCCAGGGATCCAGGTTTATACCCTTTGCAAGTACGCTGTTGTTTGTGGCGGTGGGTCAGGTATTCCCGTTTGTGTGGGTATGGTTTTCAAAAGGAATCAATGCGCTGGCCGGAGGAATCAGTAATTTAGGGATGTTTGGTCCTTTTGTTTATGCGACAGTGGAGAAGCTGTTGATTCCCACCGGCCTCCATCAGATCTGGAATGCCGTTATCCGTGATACGGCGGTATCCGGAATCTATACGTTTGGTTCCGGCACGGTAATTGAAGGCGCCCGGCCGGCATTCTTCCAGTATCTTGTAGAAGGGATGCCGGAAGGCGCCAGACTGGTAGACATCGTGAAATTCTTAAGGGGAGGCCAGATCCCCATGATGATGTTTGCCCTTCCTGCCATTGCCCTGGCTATTTACCAATGTGCGGACAAGGATAAAAAAGCGGCAATCAAACCTCTGCTTATCGCAGGTGCGTTTACAGCGTTCTTTTCCAATATATCTGAGCCGGTTGAATTCTTATTTATATTTGCAGCATTTCCGCTCTATGTGATTTATTCACTTTTAAACGGTCTCAGTTATATGCTTTTATATGCCTTTGGGAGCGAGGTGGGCGGCATTACATCCAGTGTCATTGGTTTTATCCTCTATGGTCCCATGCGTCCGGGGTCCCAATGGTGGTGGATCCTGATTGTAGGAGCCATAGAAGGCCTTATCTGCTATTTCCTGTTCAAATGGTGGATCATTAAGTTTAATGTAAAAACACCGGGACGGGGAGAAGATAATGAAGAAGCCCTGGCCTTTGCAGCAGAAGTAGGGGGTGTCAGGCTTGATGCACCTGTGAAATCGCTGCAATCGAAAGCAGTGGCAATTATAGAGGGGCTGGGTGGAAAGGGGAATATCGTGGATTTGGATTCCTGTATGTCCAGACTGCGTGTAGAACTGCAGGATGGCACCAAAGCCAATGATGCGTTATTGAAATCCACAGAATGTTCCGCTATTGTGCGGCCAGGCCAAAATACCATACAGGTAATATATGGGTTGAAGGTGGGCGAGATACGTAAGGCTGTGGAACGGGAGTTAAAAGAAGAAATCAGAAAGAAAGTGTGAGGTAGATAATTATGAAGAAGTCATCAGTTTTAATCGCAGGAGGCGGAAGTACCTATACGCCGGCAATCGTTAATATGTTAATCGCTAATCTGGACCGTTTTCCGATACGCAAATTAAAATTTTACGATATTGACGGGGAGCGGCAGAAAATCACGGCGGATGCCTGTGCCATTATCTTAAAGGAAAATGCGCCGGAGATTGAATTTTTGGCGACTACGGATCCTGAGACAGCATATACGGATGTGGATATTGTAATGGCGCATATCCGTGTTGGAGGCCTGCCCATGCGCGGCCTGGATGAAAAGATATCCCTGAAACATGGCCTTGTAGGACAGGAAACCTGCGGCCCTGGCGGAATTGCCTACGGTATGCGTTCCATAGGCGGTATGATTGACAACATAGATTATATGGATAAATATTCTCCTGATGCATGGATGTTGAATTATTCCAATCCGGCCTCCATTGTGGCGGAAGCCTGCAGGGTGTTAAGGCCGAAGTCCAAGGTCATTAATATCTGTGACATGCCCATCGGTCTGGAGGACCGGATGTCAAAGATGATTGGCCTTCCGTCAAGGAAGGATATGATTGTCCGGTACTTTGGACTGAATCATTTTGGCTGGTGGACCCATATTACCGACAAGGAGGGCAATGATTTAAAGCCGGCAATCATGAAGCATATTGCGGAAAAGGGATATGTGGTGGACGAATCTGAGTATGCCTATGATAACAGGGAAAGCTGGAAATATTCCCACATGAAGGCAAGGGACCTTGTAAGGATAATGCCGGAATACATACCAAATACGTATCTTAAGTATTATCTGTTCCCTGATGATGAGGTCTCCCATGCGGATCCGGAATATACACGGGCCGATGAAGTGATAGACGGAAGGGAGAAAAGTGTATTTTCAGCCTGCAGGGAAATCGCGGCCAAGGGAACTGCCAAAGACAGCCTGATCCGAAAGGATAATCATGCTACGTTTATCGTGGATTTGGCCTGTGCATTGACCACAAACACAAAGGAGCGGATGCTTTTAATCGTGGAGAACAAGGGAGCTATCAGTAATTTCCCCTCGGATGCAATGGTGGAGATACCGTGCCTTGTGGGGAAAGACGGTTATGAACCTCTTGCCGTTGGCAAAATCCCCACATTCCAGAAAGGGCTTATGGAGGAACAGGTAGCCGTGGAGAAGCTGGTGGTGGAAGCATGGGTGGAAGGCTCCTATCTGAAGCTGTGGCAGGCCCTGACCCTGTCAAAAACAGTGCCGGGTGCTAATAAGGCAAAAGAGGTTTTGGATGATTTGATAACTGCCAATAAGGGATATTGGCCGGAACTTAGATAACATGCGGGCGTATGGTGTTTAGCAGGAAGAGGGTTGTTTGAAAGGTATTTCAGACAACCTTCTTCCTGTATCATCTTCCTGTATCAGGATGTTTATCTGGACATCCGGTATATGTTCATTACATCATCTTTATAGAGCGTCTGGAAAAATCCTACATGTCCTCCCCCGGTAGCAACACATTTATCTGCCATCTCATTTATCTGCTCTTCAGTTGGGGAAATGCCAAGTTCCTTCATGGACGTGGGCATCCCGATTTTATGGCACCAGTCTTCCCAGGCCTCGATTCCTTTTAGCGCGGTCTCCTCAAGGTCATGGTAGTTCAGGGGGACGGAGAATATGCGGGAAGCAAACTGGGCAAAGCGGGCCACATCTGTTTTATATACGTAGCGTGCCCAACTGCCCCAGATTGCGCAAAGGCCGGCGCCGTGGGTTACATCAAACATCCCGCCCATTTCATGTTCAATCTTATGGGAGGCAAAATCGGCCGTGCGCCCGGTTCCGGTAAGGCCGTTGTGCGACAGGCTTCCGCCCCACATAAGTGTGGCCCTGGCTTCATAGTCATGGGGACAGCGAACTGCTTTTACCGTGGCTTCTTTGATTGCAACCATCAATCCCTCCGCCATGCGGTCAATCAGGTCCACGTCCGGCGTTGTGGTAAAATACCGCTCCATCGTATGCATCATGATATCAGCTCCCCCGCTGGCAGTCTGGTAAGCAGGCAGGGTATAGGTCAGCTCCGGGTTCATGATGGCAAACAGCGGTCGGGCGCAGTCATGGTTATAGGCCCGCTTGAGCCACCCCTTTTCTATGGTTATGACAGAGGAATTACTGGTTTCCGAGCCGGTGGCAGCTATGGTGGATATACAGCCTATGGGTGCAATCCTGTCTGTCTGGACCCGGCCCATATAGAGGTCCTCCAGATCAAAATCATTGGCCAGGCCATATGCAATCGCCTTGGCAGAATCAATGGGGCTTCCTCCGCCTATAGGCAGGATGAAATCCACATCTTCTTTCCTGCAAAGTTCCACTCCCTGCCTCACCAGCCCCATCCTGGGATTTGGGACGACACCGTCTAAATCCACATAGGATAAACCGCTGTCAGTCAGGCTTTTGTGTACCCGCTCCAATGTTCCGTTCTCCTGAAGATATGTGCCGCCAAAATGTATCAGCACTTTCTTGTATCCTCTGGACTTAATTTCCTGTCCAACCAGGTTCTCCGCATTTTTACCGAAGATGACTTTGGTTGGGGTGTGGAATTCAAAATTAATCATTATGTAACCCTCCTGGTTTTAAAATATTGTGTTTATGCAACCAACTTAAATGCGGCCCTTAAGTCTTCTATGGTATTGGCTGCTTTTAATGCGTCCCTGAAATCATCATCCATCAAACCGGCAGCCAGGGAAGATAACATTTTCAGGTGGACATTATCCGGGGTATTAGGGGCAGCCAGCATGATTACATAATCTACAGGCTCATCGTCAAGGGATTCCCATTCGATTTTGCCGGCTAACTTTATGAGCGCGAAACCGGCCTGGTTCACGGAATCATCCTTACAGTGAGGGATTGCAATTCCCATCCCGATTCCTGTTGCACATTCTTTTTCCCGTTCCAATACGGCATTGATATATTTTTCCTTATTGTTTATCTTTCCTGATTCATACATAAGCTGGGCTCCGGCATGAATCACGTCATTTTTTGATTGGGCATCAAAGCTGAATTTCACCAGATGCTCATCAATCATTGCAGTCAAGTCCATGATAATCCTCCTCTTTTAATCTGTGAATTCTTTGTCGTACAGCCGGAACTGGTCTGGATCATGGCCGAAAATCAAAGTGGCGTCATATTCCTTCTGCATTTTTTTAATGAGTTCCAGTTCCCTGTAAAATTCTTCGTCTGATTGATTGATGGTTCCACCTGGCGGAAGTCCTTTTTCAAAGGATTCCCTGGTATAGATTGCATCAGATGTAAACAGGAAATTTCCGTGATGCACTGTTTTAAGGATCATACCCAGAACACCTGGCGTATGACAACGCTGGGTAAACAGGATTAAGTCGTCGGCCAGGGCAAGTGTCCCGTTTACAGGATGGTAGGTAATACCCTGTCTGCCGCATATGGTCTGCATGGTGTAAGCCCCTGTATCTTCCATGGCGTTTACGATGTAGAATGCTTCCCTGGCATCGTCCTCATTTACTATGATTCCATTTTTTCCTGCTTTTGTACCGTCAAAATAAGGTAATCCGCCTGTGTGGTCCATGTGGAGATGGGAAATGATGACACGGTCAATATCATGAACCGTCAACCCGTTTTCAGCCAGTTTTTCCTTGATTGTTATGACTTCGGGTACAGGATAGACTTTTTTGGCATGGGCTGAATAAATTTTATCGCCCAACTCAAAATTGCCTGTATCATATAGGATATTCCCCAGGACAGGATGCTTAATCAGGACAGATAACATGGGGGAATGTATCATTTCCTCCTTGTCATCTGTTCGTACCAGACAGTCTTTCCTACATAAGATATGCCCCAGATAGAGCATCTTAAATTGAAGGCCCTTCATGGTATTCCTCCTTTTTTTCATTTCAGGACAGGTTTGTAACACGCCCTGACTCTGATTATAACAATCCCAATGGATTTGAACAGTCAAATATATTCCCCAGAATGGTGAAGCGGAATTTAACATAAGGGTACTTGAGGCGGGAAGTACAGGTATATGGTTCTGCCGGATACCCACAATTTCCTATATAAATTAAGGAGGAATTTAACATATTTGCCTAATAAAGGCCCTGGCTTTACCTCTATATTCAAAAAAGGTCACTATATAAGGGAAATTAATTGAGTTGTCGGTCTGTTTTTTTATTCGTATAATCACAACATAGAACTCGCGAGGAACTGTACACAAATTAAATCAAAAAAGCAGGGGGAGTAAGTTATGTATATTTTAGCAATCACAAGTTGTCCGGTAGGTATCGCACACACGTATATGGCGGCGGCCAATCTGCAGAAAGCAGCAAAGAAAAGAGGAGTCGAGATTAAAATCGAGACCCAGGGAGCAGAAGGCCCGGAGAATGTAATTACAATGGATGATATCCGGAGGGCGGATGGGGCAATCATAGCCAGTGATGTTAAGATTAAGAATCCTGAACGGTTTGAGGGCGGAATACCTGTTTTGGAATGCAGGGTGCAGGAAGCGGTTAAGAATGGACTTGGGCTGGTGGATGAATTACTTGAAGCATTGGAGGATATGAAAAAATGAATACAATACAGAGAAAAGGCGGAAAGAAGATTACACGTGGTGAACGTATAAAAGCATCATTCCTGACCGGAACTTCCTATATGATACCAATCGTGGTTGCAGGCGGTATCATCCAGGCAATTGCAAAGGCAATCGGCGGTTATGATGTTGCTAACCAGGCAGGGACATTTGCTTACATGATTAACCAGATTGGCGTATGCGCAGCATTTTTTACAGTCCCCATCCTTACCATGGCAATCGCACAATCGATTGGAGACCGTCCGGCCATGGGGCCGGGCCTTGCAATCGGGTATCTTGCCAACCAGATTAATGCAGGCTTTGTAGGCGGTCTCATAGGCGGCTTCCTGGTAGGATACATATGTCTGTGGATGAAAAAATGGAAGGTGCCTAATTGGGCCAACGGCATCATGCCTATCCTGGTCATTCCTGTATTCAGCACGTTGGTTACAGGCGCTGTATTTCAGTTTGTAATCGGTCATCCCATAGCGGTGCTTATGACGACGTTCCAAAACTGGCTGGCATCTTTACAGGGAGGCTCCAAGTTCTTTCTGGGCGCGGTCATGGGAACCTGCTGGGGGATTGACTTTGGCGGCCCCTTAACCAAAACTGCGGCGTCCTTTGCCAATGCGTTGAATGCGGATGGGGTATTTGGTCCTACTGCCGTTAAGATGGCAGCTGGCATGGCTCCGCCGCTGGGCATGGCAATCGCTGTTTTCCTGCAGAAAAAGAAATTTTCAAGAGGTGATATTGAAAATGCAAAGGTAGCAGTACCGCTGAGTTTCTGCTATATTACAGAAGGGGCAATCCCATTTGCGCTCAACGACCCTATACGTGTGTGGTGTTCCACAATCCCTGGTTCTGCCATCGGCGGCGGCCTGGCAATGCTTCTGGGGGTGGAATCCCCGGCGGTGCATGGAGGTATGTTTGTGGTACCTATGATGAATAAGCCCTTGATATTTTTGATGTGTCTTGGGATTGCCTCGCTGATAACGGGAGTCATATATGCATTCATTAAAAAACCCATTGACCCGGATATGCTGGATGATGACTAAATACAGATAAAAGAATGGAGACAGGATTATGTATGTATCGATGAAAGAAATGCTTCTTCATGCCCACAGGAACGGATATGCGGTAATGGCTATCAATTGTACGGATATGGAGCAGGCAAAGGCAATTGTACAGGCTGCAAGGGAAGAGTGTTCTGCAGTGATCATCAATGTATCGCCCAGACAGATGAAGGCCCATGCGTTTGGGGAAATCATGGCTCCGATGATCCGCGGCCTGGCCCAGGAGGTGGATGTGCCGGTAGCGTTTAACCTGGATCACGGAAGCAATTATGAAGATATAACCCATGCCATGAGATGTGGTTTTTCCAGTGTGATGATTGATTCATCCAGCTATGGGTTTGAGGAAAATGTCAGAAGGACCAGCCTGATTGCGTCATTAGCACACAGCATGGGGATGTCCTGTGAAGCAGAGCTTGGCCATGTTGGGCAGGCGGTGGAAGCGGATAATACAAAAATAGATTTGTATACCAACCCGGAACAGGCAAAAGAATTCGTGGAACGGACAGAATGTGACTGTCTGGCCGTGGCAATCGGGACGGCCCATGGAAGCTATCCAAAAGGTTTTGTGCCCAGGCTGGATTTTGACAGGCTGACCCTTCTTAAAACAGCACTGGACATGCCGTTGGTACTTCATGGAGGCTCGGGAGCAGGGGAAGACAATATACGCAGGGCTGTGGCCTGCGGGATTAATAAGATTAATGTCTGCACGGATCTGTTTAAGCATGGAAGGCAGGTTATGGCTGATGCAATTAAAAAGAACCCGGATATAGATTATATGGATGTGAATATAGCTGCCCAGAATGGAATGAAGGACTATATTAAAGCATATATGCGCCTGATTGGTTCCAGCGGCTGGTATACATTTGAAAAGAGTACAGGGCCGGAGCTGGATTAACAGTCAGGAATATGAATGGGGAGATTATATAAAAGGAAGCTGACAGGGGAGAGTAAAGATATGTTGACAAGCGGAGAGAGCCAAACAGGCGGTTCCTCCGCTTGTCCGGCCGTACCAATCAACGGATATGGATTGAAGATAAGGAAAAGAGGGTATGTATGCTTCTGAGGGAAATGAAGCTTTTGGAACTGCTGGCAAAGGATGACAGGGTCTACACCACGGTAGAACTGGCAAAGATGCTGCATGTCAGTACCAAAACAATCAAAAAGGATATCAAAAATATTAAGGAAGAGCTGAAAACGCCGGAATGCCATCTGCATAGCCAGGCTGGAAAAGGTGTCTGGCTGACTTGTTCGGATCAGGGGAATGTATTTATCAAAAGCCTGCTTTCAGATATCAGGCCTATCTGTTCAGATGCGCCTGAGAACAGGAAATATCATGTGCTTTTAAAACTGCTTCAGGCCCCCTCATACCTTTCCATGGAATCCATTGCAGATACCCTTTATGTCAGCAAAGGTACGGTTGTCAACGATGTAAATGAGATTATACCTTTTGTGGAGAAGCAGGGACTGACAATGGAGAAAAAGGCAAAGTATGGCGTGCGTGTGCTTGGGAAGGAGAGCAGGATACGCATAGCGGAGTGCGCTGTCATCAGTAAGCTGGTCAGACTCCAGGGAAATGGCCTTTTGACAAAGCTTGTTCCGTTTTTTGAGGAAACTGATCTGCAGGAGATACATACAATCCTTCACGATATGGAGGATGATTACGGTTTTACTTTTGCGGATTCATCCTATGCCGAGATGATGATCAGCCTGGCTATAACGGTGGAACGCGTCAGGAATGGTAATGTCTGCTGTCCAACGGAAGGGGAGCTTAATGGGTACAGGCAAAAAAACCAGTGGTCCATGGCAGGGCATATGGCCAGGAAGCTGGAGCAGGAGTTTCATATAGTTATGGACGAGGGGGAACAGGCGTATATAACTATGAATCTTATGGGGGCAAAGCTGCAGAACAGGCCAATGGAAAACAAAGCAGTCATATCCGGTGTACGGGATATACAGAAACTGGACGAAATCATGAAGGCAGCAGGAGATGTCTTCCATGAAGATATATTAGGGGACCAGCTTCTTAGGAATACGTTGTATATGCATTTAGAGGGAATGTTCAACCGTCTGAACCATCAGATGCATCTGGATAATCCGATTAAGCAGATGGTGAAGGATGAACTGGCTTATGAATTTGAGATAGCAACCTATATTGCAGGGCTGATTGCGGAACAGTTTGGCACGGGTCTGGGAGATGATGAAATATGCGATATTGCTTTGTATCTTGGGGCAAGTTTTGAACGCAGAAAGATATCGGATGTCTTGGTTGCACCTACGGTGGTCATAGCCTGCGGAACCGGTATGGGGACCTCGCTGTTTTTTGAAGCCAGGCTAAAGCGTGTATTTCCTGATATCACCATCCGCAGGGTGCTTCCGGTATCCAGGATAAGGGAGGTACTGGAACAGGAAACACTTGACTGCGTTATTTCCACGGTGCCCCTGGCTTTGGATGGAATCAATGTAATCCAGGTATCGCCTGTATTGAATGATAAGGATATAGAAGTGCTGCGCAAGGCCCTTTATCCGGGAAAAAATGAAAAAATGGCGTCATCCGGGAACAGCTATCCCAATCTCTGGGCCATGCTGAATGAAAAAATAACCATTTTAAACTGTGACTGTAAAACAGCGGAGGAAGTTATCGTACTTTTGGGACAAAGGATGATACAGGAAAAATATGTGGATAGCGGTTTCATAGAATCGGTTCTGAAAAGGGAGAAACTGGCTCCTACTTCCATTGGAGGTATGTTTGCCATCCCACATGCATTTGAGGGGCATGTCATAAAGCAGGGGATTGGCCTGATGACACTTAGGAAACCTGTTATCTGGGGAGAGGAACGGGTTCAGATCATATTGATGTTGTCAGTAGATGTGAACAGCACAAGCAAGCTTAGGATTATATTCGAGGAACTGGCGGACCTGACCAAAGATACTGCAGTTGTACGGCAGATTCTGGCGGCTGGCCGGTTCAGTAATCTAAAGTTATAAAGGGTATGGGAAAGACTGGATGGAATATTTACGGCAGCCTGCCTTTATTTTCCATCAGATACGCAATGGCCAGAGTCCGGTATACCGGCGGGGTGATGGGCAGGCAGACGATGTTATAATTGGTCCGGCGCAGCACAAGCTCGGCCAGTATACTGACGCCCAGACCAGCCTCGACCATTGTCATGATGGCGTAATCATCATGGAACGTATATTTGATACTGGGTTCCAGCCCCTTGATTTCATTTGCCTTTTCCTGCATGGCGCGGTATTGTATGATGCTGCGCTCAACAAATGGATAGAGTTCAGCGCCTTCAATGGTCAGCCTGATGTCGGTACGGGAACGGGTCAGCAGCTTGATTCCCAGTTCATTTTCAAGGGAACCGATCATCTGGCTGATGGATGACTGGGTATAACCAAGCGCTTCAGCCGCTTTTGTAAAACTTCCAAGCTCTATTATTTTTTGGAGTGCAAGATACCGGTTCATTCCACAAATCGCCTTTCCTCTGTGGGCGGCACGCTTTATTGCAGGCAGCAGGGTGACCGGATAAAATTAGCAGGAAATGCAGTGCTTTATTCTGAGGCGGAATTGTTGATTGGGAATCTTTTGGGATGGAATCAAGGATAACCATATATCAAAACCGCAGAACAGGCATCGGACGATATGCTCCGATGCCTGTTCTGCGGTTTTGGCCTTATGAATCAGACCTTAATGATATAGGAGGATTTGCGCGGCGCGGGTTGCGGATGGGGACAGTCGGGGTATCCCAGGGCAATGGATGCAACGGCCGTCATGGTGTCCGGCAGTCCCCATTGTTTCAATAACGCCTTTCCTTCGGCGGATTCAAACATTTCCCTGGAACGGTGTATCCAGCAGGAGCCGAGTCCTGCGGCATAGGCTGCATTTAACAGGTTGCCGCCTGCCAGGGCGCAGTCAATCTCCGGTACGATTGCATCCTCAGGCGCCAGCACGATGAGGATGGTCGGCGCGCCGTAATAGGGATGGGGAATATTCTGGTTGTTTAGTATTCCTGCATTCATTGCGTCCAGCCTGGCAACCAGGTCCGGATCCTGGACCGCTACAATGACAGGGCATTGTGTTCCTGCCGCGGTGGGGGCGTAGGTTCCGGCTTCCAGGACAACATCAAGGACTTCCTGGGAAATCTGTTCGGGCTTGAACCGGCGGATGGAACGCCTGTTTTTAAGGACTTCCAAAGCTTCATTTTTCATATATGGATACCTCCTGCTATGTATTTGTAACTTATTATGCTACAAATATGGTAGCACATTTTGTTTGTAGTGTCAATGGCTACACTTGACTTTTTAAACAATGGCTTATAGAATACAGTCAAAGGGGGAATGTGACATGCGCATGAGTACACAATTTACAGTGACAGTCCAGATGCTGATGATGATCCTGGTATTCAAAGATAAAAAGATGACCAGTGAAATGATTTCCGAAAGCACGGGAGGGAATCCCATCATGGTCAGACAGCTGTTTGGCAAGCTGAAGAAGGCCGGAATCTTACATGTATCCACAGGCAGGGGGGCCACCGTACTTGCCAGGAATCCGGAAGATATAAGTCTGTGGGATATATATATGGCGGTGGAGGGGTATGACACCAATGAGCTGTTTAAGTTCCATCCCAGGATATCGGAAGGGTGTCAGATTGGGCGTTTCTTTAAGGAGATTTTAGGTGTGCATCTGGATGAGGCCGTACAGGCCATGGCGGAGAAGATGGATGCGGTTTCACTGGCCCAGCTGGAGGAAGAGTGGCGGAATCAGAGAGTCATGCCGGCGGATAAGTGATTATGGGGGACTTATGTGTTCAATAAATATGATTGAGAGGATAAATCATTCCATGGGCTATGATAAGAAACCAAACGGTCCATCATCAGCGAAAAAGGGGTTTTGGCGATTGCAAGGGCTTTTACTGATGATTTTATTATTAGTAATAACAGGCTGTTCTGCTGGCAACAAGAATGGGAATAATAATCCTGAACCGGCAGGGACAGCGCCGTCCATCCAGACTACCCAGGAATTACCGCCAACCATCCAGACTACCCAGGAATTACCGCCAACCATCCGGACTCCCCAGGAATTACCGCCAGCCACCGAGCCGCCCAGGGAGACGGTTGAGGATACGGGCACCGTACCGGCAATTACCGAGTCTGACTGGTCAGGATATTTTGACGGTATGAACGGCACCGCTGTTATTTATGATCCAGATGAAGACCAATACATGATTTACAACCAGGAGCTGGCTGAAACCCACCGCTCCCCATGTTCCACCTTCAAGATCATATCCTCTTTAATTGCCCTGGAGGATGGAATCATTGAACCGGAACATTCGGTGCGGGAATGGAGTGGGGAAATATTCTGGAATGAAAAGTGGAACAAGGATATTGATTTCCATGAAGCATTCCGCACCTCCTGTGTCTGGTATTACAGACAGATCATTGATGAAGTTGGGGCAGACAGGATCCAGGCGGTGCTTAATGAGCTATTGTATGGGAATTGTGATATTTCAGACTGGGAAGGGCGGTTGAATACCAATAATGATAACCGTGCCCTGACAGGGTTCTGGATTGAATCCTCCCTGAAGATTTCGGCAAAAGAGCAGACTCAGGTCATGGAACGTATTTTTGGCAGGGATACACATTATGGGGAGGAAACCCTTGAACAATTAAAACAGGTCATGCTGGTAACGCAACAGGATGAGGCGGTGGTTAAGATTTATGGAAAGACCGGAATGGGAAAGGATAAAGGGATTGTTGTGGATTCCTGGTTTACAGGCTTTGCGGACACGCCGGATGGGAGAAGGTATTTCTGCGTATATATAGGCAGGTCCGATGGCAGGGCGGTGTCCAGCGCAAAGGCAAAAGAGATAGCGGTCAATATTGTTTCAGATGTCTGTAATACTCTGTAAGATTGGGTGTGGTCATGGTGGCCGCACCCTTATTTATTGTATTTTGGCAATCATCCTATCTTTTTATGGTACCTGGATATGACAATGCCTGCTTGTCACGCCTGCGGCCTGGAAGTACTTAAGTAAAATTTGTGTAAAATTTATGTAAAATGTAAGAAAATATTAGTATGCAAAGAATTAAAAACCGTATATAGTTATTCATTAGACTATATGTCATAGCTTCAAAAAACGCTATGATATGATTTAAATGTCTAATAATAAGCAGAACAATCCAACATCCTTAAGGGGATATTGGATGTTTTTTTGCCATCTGAGCAGACTAAACCCAAATACACATTTACAGGAGGCTGGAATGAAAAGAAAAAATGAAAGGATCATAACTTACCAGAAGATAGAGGAGTATGGACAATGGCTGGAAAGTTGCGAAAGGAGCAGGGAGACAGTAAAGAAATACAGACATTATTTAAAGCAGTTTAAAGAGTTCATAGGAGATGGGCCGGTTACCAAGGAGGTGGTACTGTTATGGAAAGCAGACCTGCGGGAACGTTTGACCCCGGTCACCATCAACTGCGTCATAGCCGCTCTCAACGGATTCTTCAAATACTGTGGATGGGATGGCTGTGAAAGTAAGTTTTTAAAAATCAGCAAAAGTTCCTTTTATCCTGAGCGGAAGGAACTGACAAAGGATGAATATGGGCGGCTGGTGAAAACGGCTTTTGCCAATGGGAATGAACGGCTGGCCCTTGTGCTGGAAACCATCTGCGTAAGCGGGATCCGCGTATCGGAACTGTCGTTCATCACAGTGGAAGCCATTCGAAGGGGACAGGCGGAGATTGAGTGCAAGGGCAGGATAAGGACCGTGCTGTTAACCAGACAGCTTTGTACAATCCTGCAGTCTTATGCATCAAAAAAGAATATCAGCACAGGTATGATATTTGTCACAAAAAGCGGAAAAGCCCTGGACCGCAGTAACATATGGAGGGAAATGAAAGCTCTTGGCATGGAGGCCGGAGTTAAGAATGAAAAGATTTTTCCACACAACCTAAGACACCTTTTTGCAAGGACATATTATGAAATAGAAAAAAACCTGTCAAAATTAGCGGATATCCTGGGACATAGGGATATTAATACAACCAGGATTTATACAAAGGAAAGTGGAAGCCAGCACAGATTGCAGCTTGAAAAAATGAGGCTGCTATTGCAGGATACAACGGAATATTTCTTTTGTTGTACTTTAGGATACTCCTGAAAGATTTAAAAAAAGTATACTACATTTATTGACAAAATTCTACATATTTTTAAAAATAATTCGATAAAAAAGGGTATAGCAACCAAGCTGGGTCACAAATTAAACCAACTTGAATATTTTAACAGATTATTTGTTATTTACCCTTTTCTTAAACTTCGGAATCAATTCTCCTAAAATTTTCCATAATCAGTAATTGCCCCGTTTTATCGTCCCCCTCCCTGTTTTTTAAGTACAACAAAAGAAATATTCAGTTGTAAATACAGGATGGGAGGGATAAAAAATTAAGAAGTTCAGTTCCATCTGCCTTTTTTTGGCCATTTTATTTATCATGAACATTCATTTTGAGATACATTCATCTGCCATGCAGCAGCCGGAACCATCTGGTGGGCAGGCAGTCTTCACAGGCCGGTCGGCCAGTCAGATGACCAGCCGGAATACAGGATTTGAAGCTCTTGGGGAAGCGGTGATGGATGCGCTCAAAGAAGGGAGGAAGGACGGCGGTTATACAAAAACAGGTATTGTTTTTAATTCGGAGGAGGAAGCATTTTCCTTTGGCAGATATTATTACCGGTACATATATCTGGGAAAAGAAGAAGTGACGCTGTATTCATTTGATGAAAATGGGAAGTCTGCCATCTATGTTTCGTGTGGGAACCCGGATAAGGCGGTATCAGAACACAGACAGGTACAGGACAGGCTCTCAGATGTGGTGCAGTCATGCAGGACATTGGAGGACAGGGAGAAGGCGGAATATTTTTATGACTGGGTCTACAATCATGTCTCCTATGACCAGACGCTTAAGAATAAGACCATCTATGATGCGGTCGTGGACGGAAGTTCCGTGTGCTGGGGATATGTATCCGCCTATCTGATGCTGTGCAGGAACGCGGGCCTGATATGTGAACCTGTATATGCCGGAAACCATGCATGGAACAGGACCTGGATTGACGGAGAGTGGAGATACTGCGATATTACCTGGGATAAAAGTTTAGGAGGCAGCACATGGAAGTTCTTAACGCAGAAAGATATGGATTCGGATTCCATGCATAATAATTTGTGATGCTCAGGGGGCGGGGGGATGACGGATAACATTCATGGATACAGGATGACGGAATTCAGGAAATCCTGTCAAAGGCATAATATGATGAGGAAATATCTCAGGCCATTCCTCCTGGGCTGTGGTCTTACTGTCCTGGTGGCCGGATTCACATTGGTCCAGCTTCATACGGCAGGTGCGGAACAGGCCCGGGCAGACCTGGGGGGAGCGGGAACCATTGACAATCCGTATCCCGTGGAGGCGCTGGACTTAAATCCGTCACAGGCACCGTCCCAGGCAGCGGTCCAGGCAACCCAGCCGGAGTTTACATATTTGGGGGAGCTTGAGGTGGCTGCCTATAGTTCGGATGGGAAGGATATGACATATTCCGGCGTGGTTCCCGTGAACGGGCGTACGGCGGCCGGCGTACTGTCTGTTTTCAAAATAGGGGATACGGTCCTGATTGATGGGGATTCCTATGTGATTGAGGATAAGGTGGATGAAGGGGCCAGGGAGAAGCTGCGGATTTATTTTGGCAGTTATGAGGAGGCAAAACAGTTCGGGCGGAAGATCTGTCCTGTATACAGACATTCCGATGGGCCTTTAGAAGGAATGGATTGTCTGGGGGAGTTCCAGGTCACGGGCTATTGCAGCTGCCCGCTGTGCTGTGGGGAAAAGGAGGAAATGCTTACCAAGACGGAAACCGTGCCCAAGGCAGCCCATACAATCGCCGCGGACCCGTCCGTGATTCCCCTTGGCACCCGGATTGTAATTGATGGCGTGGTTTACACGGTGGAGGATACCGGGAAGGCGGTAAAGGGAAAACAGCTGGATATCTATTTTGATACCCACGAAGAGGCGGTCCTGTACGGCAGGAAAAACAGATACGTGTATTTGGAGGAGTAAAACTACCCCTGATAAAGGGTTCAATATAAATATTTAAAATAAGGATTGGAAGGATAGCAGGATGAAGAAAAGGAGAATCATGCTCATTGCCAGCGCCCTGGCCGTTACGGCTTTTGCACTGACTAAAATCCAGACAGTGACCGCTTATGCGGTTGAGGGATGGATGAGCGAAGGTGAGGAGTGGAGATATTTAGATGAAAATGATGAGCCGCTGCAAAATACATGGAGGCAGTCCAGGGATTCCTGGTTCTATCTGGGCAGCCAGGGAATCATGCTGAGGGATTGTTTCATTGAACAGGGAAACAGCCTGTATTATGTGTTTGAGGATGGAGCGCGGGCTGAACATACATGGGTCCTGGTGGATGAGGCGGATGAGGATGGACATGAGGCCGGGTGGTATTATTTTGGCGCCAACGGCAAGGCGTACCGCGGGACCGCATCTTCTTTTAAGAGGACCGTGGATGGCAGGAGTTACATATTTGATGAAAGCGGCCGCATGCTGACCGGATGGTTTGACGAGGATGGGAATCCGCTGGACGAGGAGGACAATCCGCTGGAGGAAGGCGTGTACTATGCGGATGCGGACGGCGCCTTAAAAACTGAGGAGTGGCTGGATTATTCGCAGCTGGAGATTAGGGGGCTTGAGGACCTGTTCAGCGATATCAGCGGCAGGGACTACAACGAATATGACCAGGTATGGCTGTATTTTAACAACCGGTCCAAGAAGGTAAAAAGCAATGGGGACAAGCTGGTACAAAAGAATATAGACGGCAGCACCTACGGCTTTGACGAGTATGGAATCATGCTTCCCTGGTGGACCAAGGTGGCAAGCGTCAGCAATGCGGATAAAAGCAATCCCACCAGCGATGCGCCCGCCAGGTTTTATGCCGGGTATGACGGCGGAAGCCTTCTTAGGAACGCCTGGCTTTGGATGTATCCGTCGGACAATCTGATTCAGGATGACTATGATGACGGGGAGTACAGCTGGTGGCGCACGGATCAGAACGGAAAGATATATCAGAATAAGATAAAGAAAGTCAATGGCCGGTATTATGCATTTGACGGACTTGGCAGGATGCAGACCGGATTTGTGCTCTTTGATACACGCAGCACGTTCGTTGCCCAGTATGACATGGACGCATGGTCATCGGATGATTTCATAGAGGGGAATATCTATGGCATTGAGAAGGCGGACCTTTATTTCTTTTCACCGGACGAGCTGAATGACGGCTCCATGCAGACCGGGAATGAACTGAAGGTCGAACTGGAGGACGGGGTATACACCTTCGGGTTTAAAAGCGACGGCGTTGCCTACGGAAACCGCAACCGCCTCAAGAGGGTAAAGGATTCCTACTATATAAACGGACTCAGGCTGGAAGCGGATGAGGAATATGGTTACGGTGTGGTCAGGGAGAATGAAAATTCTTACCGGGTGGTCAATACCAACGGAAAGACCGTCACTGGAAATAAAAAGGTTGTCAGGGATAAGGACGGGGGATGGCTCATTATCATAAACAGCCGGTTTGCGGCCAGGGTAGATGACGAATTTAAGCCAAGATGGCATAAAGGTGAAGAAGGTACCGGATTCTATCATTATGATTCTGATAATAAGGAAGATAAATATGCGGGCGGTCTGATTGCAGGGAGTAATATGGAACCTCTGCTGGACGGATTGCCGGAGGAAGAACGGCTGAATTTTTAATGTGAGGAGACAATGTGAGGAATGAATAAAGAATTATATCAGATATGGAAACGTTTTGTTTCCTTGATTTTAACAATCTGCCTGATTGTGGGACTTGGGTCATCGCATCTGGCAATGGTTGCATATGCCTCCACGGAGCTTCCCAATGAGAATCTGGGGAATGGAGCCAGCGAGGGAACGGCTTATGCATGGATTGGCCCAAAAAGCGGAACCGGGGAAACCGGTAACAGTTCGTACCGTTTCGATCTGTGCGGTCTGCAGGCAGGACAGACAGGATATAGTACAAGCGGGATTAAGACCACCTTTAGCTGGCAGGGATACGCCACCTATATCCAGGTGGATAACGGCAACAAATATAAGGCCAACGGAACTGCCAACGGCGCAGTGGAAGATCTGACCAATATGGGAATTGAACTTAAGATTGCCCTCTCACCAAGCCCGGACAATAAATATGTGTTCGTGGATTATTATGTCTATGACAAGACGGGGCAGGGCGGAACCGCTGGCAGATCCGTAAAACTGGGGACAGGCACGGATGTCATGATAGGCGGCAGCAGGGAAGATGACTATGCCACGGTTTATAAAAATAACAGGGGTTTCCATATGGTGAACCAGTATGTGAAAACCACCTTTGACTGTATCACCAACGACAGCAGCCTTGATGTCACGCCCCCGACCACAAGATGGATTGGTCACTATAGTAACTGGGGAAATAATGTGTTTAATGAAGGCGGCGGGGATTCCTTAAGCGGGACTGACTCCGGTATGGCCTATTCCTGGCATTTCCAGCTTCATCCGTATGAGATGGTACACAAAAGGGTTGCATTTGCAATCAGGGACACGTCCTATTACGTATCAGGATCCGGGGTGGATTCAACTGCTGCCGACGGCACCTACAGCAGTCCCTTTAAAACCATTGAATATGCCATGGGGCAGATAGGGAATAAGAAAGGGTATATCTACATCATGGATTATCCGGATATCACGGCCCCCATTCCGGTTTCCGGTTCCAGTAAGGATATTACCATAGCAAGTACGGATTATGACAGGAACGGCAACCCCACCAACGAGGATGCGGATTATATCAAGACATTAAGACGCGCCGGTTCCTATACCGGGCCGATTTTTGAGGTAACCGGGGCAACCCTGAAACTGACGGACCTTGTTTTGGACGGCAGCGGCAATATAGGCAGTGACCCGCTTGTATCTGCCGGTTCCGGCCGGGTGGAGATAAACAGCGGGGCGGAACTTAAGAACTGCCATGGGGACAGCAGCAGCCAGGGCAGCGCCCTTAATATAACGGGAAGCGCAGCCCTCTCCATGAACTATGGCAAGGTATCCGGGAACCTGTCAGAGGGCAAGGGCGCTGTTTACTTTAACAGCACGGGAAGGTTTGATGTGCTCAATGACGTGATGGCAGAGGACAACACGACCCCTTCAGGCGCCAAGGCCAATATATACCTGGAAACAGGACGGACCATTACTGTAACGGGCGATCTGGACGCCTCAAGGATTGGGGTCACCACGGCCCAGCAGCCGGCTGCCTCTCCGGGAGGAATCTCCACGGAAGCCGGACAGGAGATAAAAATAGCGGTGCCCCTGTCAGGAAGCGGCGTGGATACAGCCCCAAGCCCCTTTGCGGATAATTTCTTCGCAGACCAGGCAAAAGCTGACGGCACCGGTGTGTATGTGTCGGTGGGGACAAGGAACCTGCCTGGCGCCGGAACGGGAAATGATAAGAATGCAGTAATCAAACGGAACGGGCTTCAGATCAGCTTTGTGGTGAAGGATGCACAGACAGGCGGCTCCATCCCCGGCGTTACCCCGATTCCCCCGGTTTCCAAAGGCTCAGGGGAACCTGTGGATCTTGCGCCCGGGCCGGCCATCACGGGATACGAGCTGTCCAACGTGGTCATTGAACAGGGGACACCGCCGTCCCTGACGGCAGACCTGACGCCGGGGTCGGCAGACTTTGGCAGGATTACGGGAACCATGCCCAACCAGGATGTGGCAGTGAACTATGAATACCAGAAGGTGGGTTCACAGATCATATTCAACAGCAACGGAGGGACACCGGAACCTGAGACCCTGGTCGGTACTGCCGGGAATCCGGTCAATTCACTGCTTCCCACAACCACACGGTATGGCTATATATTTAAAGGCTGGAGTCCGGTAAATGACTGGGACCATCCCCAGATCATCGACCGGCTGCCGGCTGTTTACCCGGAGACACCTATCACCTATTATGCAATATTTGAGGCGGACCCCAGTGTTAAATTCAATTATACGGTAGAGCACTCCAATGTCTCAGGGGACATCATGTTTGATACAAATACCATGGACAGCGCCTATAGCGTGGAGGAACCGATACTGGAGGAGAAGAAGACGGTCAGGGGATATACCTGGAGTCAGGACGATTCCAGCACAACCCCGTCGGAATATAACTTCAGCGGGACCTCTGTCCCCATAGGCCAGTTTAATGGCGCGGGCACGTTCACCGGGAAGATGCCGGGACAGGACGCTACCATACGCTACAGCTACAAAGTGAGATATGACGACCCCAATGCCAGGTCCCTGTTCGAGGTCCTGCATGAAACCAATAACGGGACCACGGTATCTGCTGCCCAGTCAGGATTGTATTACCCGGAAAATGAAATCACTGCCCAGCCCGCGCAGGTTTACGGCTATGAGTGCACCGGTTACCGGTTCGACCTGGGAGATGAGGCAGGCGAACTGGCGGACGGCCTGGTAAACGGCGTGAGAGGTGATTTTGATGAAAGCTTCATGTTCAGCGGCATCATGCCCAACCAGCCGGTGCGTCTTGTGTACCTGTATGAGTCATCCATCCAGGGATATGGGATAACGGTCAAATATGAAGACAACGGGACAGCGGACAGCCGCTTAAAGGACATCATACCGCCTGAGAACTCAGGACCTTATGCAGCGGACAGCGATGTAGAAGGCGTATACCAGGAGCAGTATGGATACAGCCTGGAATCACACACGGTCAGGCCGGCGGATTCACAGATACAGTTTGGCGGCAATGACTGGTCCGGGATCATGCCCAATGATGATGTGACAATTACGTATAAGCATGACAGGATTCCGGCACTGTGGGGAGATATCACATATAAGCCCGGAGCAAACGGAACCCTGCAGGGAGGAAGCAGCGTATCCCAGGATGTGCAGTCATTGTCAGGAGGAAGATTTAAGGCCAGCGTGCTGTTGGACGATGGTTCGCCTGCAGGGCGGGAGCAGTCCTATACCCTGGCTTCCATAAAGGAACGGCGACTTATGCCGGAAACCCGGCCGGTGAACAACTATTACCGATTCGGAGGCTGGTTTATCGACACGGACGGAAACGGGATAATGGACAACGGGGAGACAATCCTGCCCCAGGATTACCGGTTCACGGCTCCGGCAACCATAACCGCCTATTTCGAGGAGAATCCGGATGCCTGGATTAATATCAGTTTTGCGGCAGGCAGCCACGGTTCCATTGACGCGGGACAGACCCTGACCCTGCGCACCACCTTTGATAAGAAATGGGGGGACATTGCGGCAAGCCTTCCGTCCTACACACCGGAGGTAAACTATCTGGTGGATGACTGGTATGTACAGGGCGAACCGGTGGACGATGATATGGACCTGATGAACGGCCAGACCTATACCATCCAGTTCTATCCGGACCCGGCCATCTTCGGCACTGAGGTGACGGACCCGGAACCGGCAGCAGGACTTAACAGCCAGGGCAAGGGACGAATCACGGTATTCGGTACCACGCAGGGTTATAAATATATCCTTACGGACCTTGATGGCAAGGTGCTGGCAGTCAACAAGGGCAACATACTTACAAGCCGCACCGTATTTGACAACCTGTATCCCGGCGTGCGTTATCTGGTGTACGAGGCAACAGGACAGACAACGGTACAGGCCGGAAACATGATTGGGGATGTGGAAGGTACGCTCAGCAACGGTGTGGAGGTACTGACACCGGTGGTGGATACCAACTATAAGATCCTATATGACGAAGAAGACGAGGGTAAGACGAGGCTGATCATCCGGCCAGCGGATCTGGCATCGGATTATGCGGTACTGGACAGTAACGGCCATGTGGTAACCACGCCCCAGACCGGCGCAGGCGGATGGCAGGGCGTGTCAGGCAATCCGGGAAGCGTAAGCTTTAGCGGCCTTGACTATAACAAGGAGTATACGGTGGTGGCCCGTCCAAAAGGCCAAAGCGCAGTCACTGCGGAAAGCTGCCGGGAAGATGGCAGCGTCATCACTACGGATCCGGGCGGCGACCTGGAACTCCCGGCCTACATCATCGAGACCCTGAACGGCGAGGTGGTAAGCGTGGGGGATGAAGCCGTAGGGGAAGACCGCTATGAAGAGGCCCACAAGGGCGATTTAGTGAAGATTAAGGCGGAAGCAGTCAACGATGAGAACCGTCCCTTCTCCCACTGGAAGTTCATCATCGGTTCGGTTGAAGGTATGGAAAACAGGATTAATTCCAGGGAAGCCAGCTTCACCATGCCGGATACGAACCTGGTCCTGACCGCGGTATATGAACGGGCCGCAACCCCAAGCAACGCCACCGTGGTGGACGAGGTGCGGGGAGGCAGCCGTGAGGAGGTGGCCCTGGATCCTGGAGAGATACCGATCCTGGAGGATGAACTTACCACGGACGCGGACAGGGAACTGCTGGACGTAAACCATGCGGACGTGACCTATAAGGTGGTATATAGAAAGAACAGCGTACGCGCATCGGAATCCAATGCCATCAAGATGGGAGGCAGCTACGATACGGACCATGAAGCAGCCTACAAGGCGGCCTGGGGCCTGGATGTTTCCATCGAAAGATATGTGAACGGCAGGAAGGTTAACCGGGCAAGCGCATCGGAGGCATCCTTCAACACTTATGTACAGTTGGGCAGGCAGGATGTGGATATGATGGACTATCAGCTGTATGAAATCAGCGGGGACCCGGATACGGAAATGGTGGTAAGCCTGGTGCCTATGGATTATGAACCGGAAGAAACGGGCGGCCTGTTCACCTTCACTGCCACGGAAGGACGGCGCTACATAATGGTGTATAACCGCGCCTACCGGGTGTATTTCCTCAATAACACGGCCCCGGATATCTACCGCTACTGGTTCAAGGTGCGCAGGGAGGAGTCCCCGGCAGATTCCTATTACGAGTCAGAGTATGGGGGACTGGAAGAGCAGCTTGACTATTTCATCAGCCCGGCGGGGGCGGAGTACAGTTATCTGGGCTGGAGTTACCGCCAGGACCGTTACAGGGAATTTGAACCGGACCGCAAGATAACCCGCAAGACCTATGTATACGCATATTATGATAACAATGAGAAAGAATTGGACGATGTCCGCAAAGAGCTGGAGGAGGCCATCCGGGAGGCCATCGGCATCAGCGACGACCATTTCCTGAAGCTGGGCGAGAGCAAGAAGCTGAAGGAGTACATTGAGGCGGCGCTGGAAGTCCTGGACCGTGAAGAGCCCAAGGCAACCATCGACCAGCTGGAGGAAGCCCTGCGCGAACTGAAGGATAAGACGGCTCCGTACAAGGAGCTGCTGGATGGACGGTATGACCACTACGATGACCTTCAGGAAAGCGGGAACAAAGGCGGCAGCAAAGGTGGCGGCGGCGGAGGCGGCGGAAGTAAGAGGGCGCCATTTGCAGGAACCGCGCCATTGAGCTATCAGATAGGCACCAACGGAAACTGGGTGGAGAGTACCGGGCCATCCGGTAAGAGACAGCTAAGTTTCGTGCTCAACGGAGGAACACGTCTGAGCGGCATGTGGGCCAAGCTGCACTATCCCGAGGGGACCAGGCCGGACGACAGCGGCTGGTATTACTTTGACGACAAGGGTATCATGCAGAGCGGCTGGATCCGTGATATGGCAGGAAACTGGTATTACTGCAACACGGAGACTGAATTACCTTACGGGAAAATGCTCACGGGCTGGAGACTGGATACAGGGGACGGCAACTGGTATTACCTGGATCCGGCCAGCGGCGTGATGGCCCAGGGCTGGAGGAAGATAGACGGGAAATGGTACTACTTCTCCACGGTGGGGGCGGGCGTATATGCCTATGACCCGGCCAGCCAGCGGTGGACCTATGGAGGAGGCGCAGGACGCCCCTTAGGCGCCATGTATAAGAATGAAATAACACCGGACGGATACCCGACAGATGCCGACGGTGCATGGATTCAGTAGGAGGAACCGGATGAGAAAGAGATATAATATAAAATCAAAGCTGGCAGGGATGCTGGCGGCAGTCATGGTATTTTCCATGGCTGCCCCGGGACACCCGGCATATGCGGTTAATTTCGGGGATCCGGTTAAGATTAAGTTCGATCCCCAGAATGGGCCGGGAGTACAGCTTTCCAGCTATAGCGGTGTGGCATCCGGCGGGGCCATGGAGGGCAGCCTGTTTGTGGCAAGCGGGCAGGCAGGAAGTCCCCTGACCAGTTCCGCCAACTTTGCAGGACTGCCCACGGATAACTTTGGGTCAGGGGCAAGACCAAAGGTACCGGATTTTAGCGGCATTACATGGGACGGCTATACATTTGACGGCTGGTATGGAGCCAACGGCAACCGGGTGGACACACTCCCATATGCTTTCCCGTATGATTCCGTGACAACCTACAGCGCGGTGTGGAAAAGTAATGAGACAACTCCCTATACATTCAGGGTAGAGCATTACAGGGACTTTAACACGGCAAGGGATGAGGCGGATGATGGCAGCGGATGGCCGGGGGATTATGAGGATCCTGATTTAAGGAAATTCTTCGAATCATCCTGGGAAAGTGACCAGATGGCCAACAATCCCATTTCCGCAACCTACAGAAGGGATATACCGGGATACCGGTTTAAGTCCGTTCTCTTAAAGAACAATAAAGTCCGCAAGTACGGCGAGGCAAGCGGACAGGGCACCATGACGGAGGGCGGGGCCAGCATCAACACATCCACCCACGCGGTTAGGGGCAGCATGCCCAATGACAACCTGACAGCGGCGTACCGTTATGAACCTGATCCGGCGAAAAAATTCCTGATTACGGTGCGGTACGTGGATATGGACGGCAACCAGATTAAAGCCCCGGAGAGCAGGGCGCTTCCGGTGGAATCCGATTATGTCATTGAGCCGGCTGTCATTAATTCCTATCTGATAGAATCAGCGGAACTGACGGACGGCGGAACCACGGATCTGGAAGGCATGGGCGTCATCTCTGCTGAGGACGCAGGGGTCAGCCTTAATCCATCTGACTATCATTTTACAGGAAAGATGCCGAACCAGGCCATAACATTCACCTATCAATATGGACTGGACCCAAGCTTTGAAACCATACTCCGGGTGAAACGCATGGATAACCATGGCAATATCCTGCGGGAAGAGGAGACGCGGTCCGTGAATCCCGGTGTTCCGGTGGAAGTTGATGTGGATCAAATGTCAGGTTATGTTTATCCGCCCAATATCGTATGGGAGGACAGCCTTTCAGAGGTATCCCTGAACCAGGAGACTAAGAAGCTGACCCTGACCCCGAATCTTCAGGGTGGGACCGTAACCATCACCTATACCGAAGACCTGACGGATGAGAACTATTGGGCAAAAGTAGAATTCTACAATGGCCAGAACGGATCCTTTAACGGGAGTACGGCCCCTAAGTTTGTCAAAAAGTCCGGGGACAATACCCTGGCCCAGGTGACGGAAGGGCTTATGCCCACGCCCTCATCCCACTACAGTTTTGACGGCTGGTATAAGGCCACATCCAACGGAAGCAATAAAACAGGACCAAGACTGGCAGATGACACGGTAATCAATACCTCCATCAAATTATTTGCAAACTTTGAGGAGACAGAAGGCGAATGGTTTGACCTGAAGTTTGTCTCCGGGCCTCACGGCGCCATAGAAGGGAATAAGACAAGCCATGTGGAAATAGGCACATACTGGTCATCCCTGATACTTCCCAGCACCCATCCCGATCAATTCTACATGTTTGACGGCTGGTTTGACGAAAACGGGAACAGGATGCAGGGTCCACAGACAATCAACGCGGACCAGACCTATACGGCAAGGTTCATCCCCATCGGGCTCAGCGATGATAACATACTGACCATGCCGGATGCCCAGGGCACCATAGGAAGCGATGGCAGCGGGAAGGTGAGCGTATCAGGCGCTAACGAAAACCGCAGGTACGCATTGACTGATATGGATTATAAGGTGGTTGGGACCAAACTGGGAAGCCAGTTAAAGAATGCCGGTTTTACCGGGTTAAACCCATGTACAAGCTACTATGTCTATGAGATGACCCAGGGCGCCAACCCGGATGTGGGGGTAATCCTTCCGGAGAACCTGGATCCAGGTACCTTCAGCCCGCCTTCGCGCGTGACGGTGCCGGCCCTTGGCAGCAATTACGATGTGCAGGACGATGGGAACGGTATGAAACAGGTGGTGGTTGAGCCTGCAGATCCGGGAACCCTGTATGCAATCCTTAATATTGAAGGGGATGTAATGGATGTCCCCGGTGCAGATGAGGACGGATGGGTCATGTCTTCCGGCGCCACGCCCCGTGCCGTACTTGGTGGGCTGGAGCCAAACCAGTTATACGTGGTGGTTGCAAAACAGCCGGGAGAGGACACCGGGGCCGCCGATAAGATACTTTTGGGCACCCAGGTAGCGGTCATAGGAAATTCACAGGAACAGCAGGATTATACAATAGCCCTTACAAATGGCGGATTCATCACTAAAATCGTGCGGGGCGGCATGACCGTTGACTTTGACGATGATAAGACAGCAGTGGTAAAGGCCGGGGATCTGATTTCCCTGGATGCGGAAACCACCAACAGCCAGGGACAGGCATTCCGGCAGTGGAGCGCTCTGATCGGCAGGCTGACACTGGCCGATAAGACAAGGAGGAACCCCACCATCACCATGCCGGAGGGAAACCTGGTGCTTCAGGCAAATTATTATGCCGCAGTGTCGGCAGCGACACCCGGCAATGCTTCCATTGACTATACGCCTAAGACAGGGGCGGTGGCCCTTGACCTGTCAGATGACAGGATGGCGGACCTGATTGATGGACTTACGGATAACAGCAGCGACCAGGACGCCATGACAGCGGGGGTTGACGTGCTCTACACAGTCAAGTTCACCCAGCGGGCGCCCAAGGCATCAGAGTCCGAGGCTGTAAAAGCCGAAGTTGGCAATGATGCGGTAAAGGTACCGTGGACCTTATCGTCCGTACTGACAAGACAGGTGGGAGGCAGCAACAAGGATATCCCGCCCGGTGTGGACAAGGAGCCGGATATCAGGATATACGCTGTCCTTGACCGCAGCATGCAAGGCTATACGGATTACCAGATGTGGAACGTGGAGGACCTGGACGGGGAATATACATGTACGCAGGTGCCCATGGAGCCGGATCCGGATGACGCGGATTCCGGGTTCACAGGAGTTGTGTCCTTTGATGCAAATGTGGAAGGCACCTATGTACTTACATACCTGAAGGCCCATGAAGTGAGGATCATCGATGATAAGCGTTCCGTGGAACATATCATCAAGGTCAGGTCCGGTTCGGCCCTGGAGGATGCGCAGGGATTCATGGAACTGGATATATTCGATGCCTATACGGATCCCATTACCGGAGTTGTGTGGGAGTATGATGGGCTGGGAAGGACAGCCTCCTCGAACAACGGGTATGACACGGGCGAACCTGTCACAAAGAACCTGACCCTGCATGTGCGCTACCAGATGGAAGATGATACCCAGTGGCAGGAGGCAAGGCAGAAGCTTTTGGGCCAGATTTCCATAGCCCAGGCATTAAAGGACAATCCATCGGTAAGCGAAGAGGATAAGGAAGAATTAAGCGATGCAATTGATATCGCACTGGAAGTTGCCAACAGGATCTACCGTCCGACCGTGGACGAGCTTCTGGATACCTATGATACATTAAAGGCCCTTGTGGATTCCATCACTTCCGGCGGCGATAATCCGAATAACCCCAATCCGCCGGATAACCCCGATGACCCGAACCATCCAGATGACCCGGACAATCCCAACCGGCCGGGAGGCAACGGCGGTGGCGGAGGAGGCGGCTCACGCGGCGGCTCCGGCGGGGGCAGAAGCCTTGGGCCGGGAACAACCTTTAATGATTACAGGACTTATGCCGTCGGCACGGAAGGACGGTGGGAAAGCATTGGCACGGATGGAAGACAATGGTCCTTTATCCTGAGGAGCGGAAGAACCATCAAAGACCAATGGATCAACATAAAGTACGAGGATGCCCGGCAGACCTGCACCTATCATTTTAATGCGGCCGGTATCATGGATTACGGCTGGTACATGGATGCGGGCGGACACTGGTACTATCTTAATGATAATCTGGGAGCTGACTTTGGACGTCTGGTCATGGGCTGGTACTATGATGCAAAGGACATGAAGTGGTACTATCTGAACCAGTTTACCGGAGGCATGGCAACCGGATGGCAGAAGCTTGGGGAGTACTGGTATTACTTCAGCACCGGAGGCCTGGACGGAAGGCCGATGGGAACGTTATATGTAAATGAAATGACCCCGGATGGATATCCGGTGGATGAGAATGGCAGATGGATGAGGGAAACACCGTAAAACAGGCGATTATAGTTCCAGACATATGTCTGCGGTTGGGCTGCAAAGGAGTGTAACATGCTGAGTGAAGAAAAGAGCCGTCAGATTGAAATGGCAGGTACAGACAGGGCGTGCATGATGCTTGTGTGTATCAACGGACATGAAAATAATGTGCCATACGGTATCATTGTGAATTATCATCTGCCCCGCCCTGTAAACTTTAAAGGTATCCATGGGATGGTACTGGCCCTTGATGAGGTATGTGAAATGGTAGGCGCCCCCATGGCAACCACAGAACCGCGTTTCCTGCAAAAGGAAAGGGAGCAGCAGTACAGGGCGCTAAAGGGGAAACAGAAAAAAAAGCCCGGGAAGATCCTGGCCAAAGAGGATGTGGCAGGGAAGATGTTCCCCTATGTGACGGCTGCGAAGGCAGTCATCCTGGTCCATGTGCTGTATAGACAGAATTCATCCATGCAGGGAAGGCTTCAGTGCAGCTGCACAGGAACGCATTATATCGCGTTCCGCAGCGCGCTGGAACTGATGCGCATGCTGGATGAGGCCAATACCTATATGTGCAGGAACCGGAAGAATAAGGATTTAAAGATGTAAAAACAGATGGAGTATCGGAGGCAGCCATGGTATCAGCCATGGCTGCTTCTGGGATTTCCTTAAAGGGAGTAATCATGGATAGTAGTAAGAAGACCGGCATTTTAAATATCGTAAGGTTCCATTCAGCATGGAAAAGTACGAATTGTGCACTGGCAGGTGTTTTCGCTGTCATCATAATTGGGGTGTTCCCCCTTGTGTTCAGGGATTATTACTTTGACATACTGAATTTTAAGACATATTTTTATTACAGGGTTGTAATTATCTTTGCAGCCGTGTTCCTGATGGTAAATGGAATCTTTCTGAGCCTGTCAATCTATCTTGGCTGTGTGAGGAACCCGGGCAGGAACCGGCTGTTTAACGCCGCTGACTGGTCCATGCTGGATTTCATACTGATAGCAGGGATATCCACCCTGAAGTCCGCGTCTCCGGCTGCGGCCCTGTTGGGAAGCGATGGGAGGTTCTCCGGCCTTCTGCTGTGGATTGCCTATGCGTTCATGTATTTTGCCGTAAGCAAGAACCTGCGGTTAAGACAATGGTATCTGGATCTGTTCCTGGGGGCAGGCATGGCGGCCTGCATCATAGGAATCCTTCAATACTTTGATATGGATCCCATCGGCTTTAAGAATCTGATGGATCCGGAACAATACTATATGTTCACATCCACCATTGGGAATATTAACACATATACATCCTATGCAGCCCTGCTGGCCGGGGCATCCGCCCTGCTATTCTTTACGGAGGAGGCCGGGATAAGGAAAGCATGGTATCTCCTTTGCATGTCAGTCTCGTTCTTTGCACTGATTACCGGAATGAGCGATAATGCCTACCTTGCAATACTGGTCCTGATTGGGCTTTTACCACTGTACGCGTTCAAGAACCTAAGGGGGGCCAGGACTTATATCTTCATACTTGCAGTGCTGGGGTCTGAATTCTGGATCCTTCCCAGGATGACAAAGCCGTCTTCTGGCGCTGCAGGCCATATGGGAGGATTGTACCGGGTCATATCCGGCTCCCATTACCTGATTGTCCTGGTGGCGGCCCTTTGGGCCATGTACTTCATACTGTGCCGGATGATACAGAGGCTGCCGGATACACACCCCCTTATGCAGGATGGGAACAGGGGAAGGTGGGTCTGGCTGGCGTTCCTGTCCATGGTGGTCATCCTGGCCTGCTTTGCCCTTTATGATGTGAATGTCCGTGGAAATGCAGGAAACTACGGCGGATTGGCGCAGTACCTGGCAATCAATGACGACTGGGGGACGCACCGCTGGTACATATGGAGGATTGGAATGGAGAGCTATGAAGGCTTTCCCTTTACACAGAAACTGTTTGGGGCCGGACCCGATACATATGGTGCGGTTGTCATGGAGAAGTATTATGATGAGATGGTGATGCGCTATGGGGAATTTTTCGACAGCGCCCATAATGAATACCTTCAATATCTGGTAACGGTGGGGCTGGCCGGACTTGCGGCCTATCTGGCGTTGCTGGTTACATCCATCCGGAAAATGATCCGTTCGGCCGGGAAACGGCCCTACGTGATGGCAATTGCCTTTGCGGTAATCTGTTATGCCGCCCAGGCAGCGGTCAATATCAGCGTCCCCATCGTGACGCCTGTCATGCTGATGCTGCTGGCCATGGGGGTATCCGGGGAGGATGGGACCGATAAAGGCATCCCAGACTTGATACATAAGCAGGATGGAAAGGAATGAAGAAGATGATAGCAGTTATCCTGATACTTTTAGCCGTATGCATCATAGGAATTGTCGTCTATTGCTGTGCTGCAGGAACCATGCCATACGGACGTCAGGCGGACGATGATGCCCAGATGGAATACCTTCACAGATACAGGGAGTCCAGGGAATGATGGGAGCAGTATTCCCGGATTTCCCGGATGACGGAAAATGATTCCTGGGCTTTCCGCAGGCTTGGACTGTCCTCCCATGGTTATGGAAAAGTCCTTGTGCCATCTCCTTGTAATATGGGGGGCATTTTGGTATAATCGAGGGATATGATTACATGAACAGGCAATGGGAGCGGTTGGATGATGACACAGCCAGGAAGAACGATGATGACAGAGGACATTTTAGGATTACTGGGTACCGGAATCAGCAAACATTATATGGATGATCCGTTATCGATAATTTGGTGCAATCCCGCATTTTATAAGATGCTGGGATATAAGGAAGAGGATTTTTTACGTGAATACCCTGATTTCAGGCGGTATTACGGAATGGAGCCGGGTGTATTTGACGGGCTGAAGGCCTGTTTTGAGGAGACATATGCACAGGGCCGGGGAAGCGCCGTATATCAGGCTCCCATGACTGTGTGTAGCGGGGAATCCATATGGGTGGAAATGAACGGCACAATCGTGGAATCACCGGAAGGCGGCCCGCCAATCCTCTATATCCTGTACTCGGACATCAGTAAGTGGATGCTGGAGCAGGAGAGGCTGGGCAGGAGCAGGGAGAAAGAGACAGGGAATTTCAGGTGGATGATGTCCGAATACGCGGGAAATGTCTACATCAGCGATATGGACACATATGAGCTGCTGTACCTGAACAAGCATGCCAGTGAAACGCTGCAGGTCCATGCGGATGCGCTGATTGGAAGAAAGTGCTATGAGGTCATCCAGGGAAGATCCTCACCATGTCCATTTTGTACGAACCAGTATCTGGAAGAGGATGGGACCTATGAATGGGAGTTTTACAATCCCAACCTGAAGCGCACCTTCATCATCAAGGACCGTATGATAAACTGGGAGGGACGCAGGGCGCGTATCGAGCTGTCCTATGACATGTACAGCACTGAATATAAGCTTGCCAAAAAGGACCAGGAAAGGGAGGCCATATTAAAGACCGTTCCCGCAGGCATGATACGCCTTGATATCCGGGATTACCGCACCGTGCTGTGGTACAACGACATATTCCTCAAGATGATTGGTTATACGAAGGTGCAGTTTGAGGAGGAATTACATAACCAGTGTACGTATATGAATCCGGACGATTTTAAGCGGGCCGTCAAGCTGGCCAGGGGATTAAAGCAGTCCGGGGAAAATGTGGTGCTGGAGGCAAGGGCGTACACACGCTCCAGGGAAGAACGTATATGGACGGTAACCCTGTGCTATATCAGCGGGGATGACAGCTGGGACGGCATCCCTTCCATCTACAGCGTAGGGCTGGATGTGACGGAAGAGAGAAGGAAGATGGAGACACTGAGACACCGGGCAGAGAAGGATGCATTGACCGGTATCTATAACCGGGAGGAGACAGAGCATCAGATTGGAACGTACCTCATGTCCAATCCGGATACCATGGGTGCCCTGTTCATGATTGATACGGATAATTTTAAGCAGATTAATGACACCCAGGGACATATGATTGGGGATGTGGTGCTGACGGAAATCGCCTCCGGCATGAAAAAGCTGATGCGGGAAAGCGATGTGGTGGGTCGGATTGGCGGTGATGAATTTACGGTTTTCATGAAGGATATTACTTCTGCTGAGGATGCAGAGGAAAAAGCAGAGGAACTTCTGCATCTGTTCCGCCATCTGTTCGAATCGGAGAAAAGTCCTATTAAAGTAAGCTGCAGCATGGGGATTGCCATCTATCCAAAGGACGGCGCCTCATTTAAGGAAATCTATGCCAGCGCTGACAAAGCCTTATATCAGGCTAAGAGCAAGGGAAAGAATAACTATGTGATTTATAATGACGGCACTGCGGCTGATATGGGAGGAAGCGGCCTGTCATCCATAGGCGCTGCAATTGATTCGGAGCGGCAGTATGCAGAGGGCTTCGATAACCTGGCGCGCTACGTGTTCCGTAATCTTTACCAGACAAAGGATTTTGACCGTACGGTCAATATGGTCCTGGAAATTGTGGGCAAGCAGTTTGATGTGAGCCGTGTTTACATATTTGAGAATACGGAAGACGGGCAATACGGGTCCAATACTTATGAGTGGTGTAATGAAGGCATTACTTCCAAGATGGCGGGACTGCAGAATGCCAATTATAAGGAGCATGGGGATTATCAAACTCTTTTTGATGAAAATATGATTTTCTACTGCCGGGATATCCACAGCCTGAAACCGGAGCACGAAGCTTTGTTTGCCAGCCAGGGTATCTGTTCCGTCCTTCAGTGTGCCTTTGAAGCGGATGCTGTTTTTGCCGGATTTGTGGGATTTGACGAGTGCACGGGACTGCGTCTGTGGACCCAGGAGGAAGTCAGCACCCTGCAGCTGATTTCCCAGATATTATCAATGTTCCTGATACAGAATAAAAGGAATAGAAGGATATAGAAGAAATAAGGCAAGGAAGGATACTTGAAAAATCAGTTTGCCGGTCATCCCTGTGATGGCCGGCAATTTTTTTCATGTAACATACCGTTGAAATGTTGACAAGTGTTAATATAAAGGATATAATATATTAACACCTGTTAATTTGGAGGGATATGATATGAACACAGATACAAGCGGAAAACCCCCATACCATTTTGGTAATTTAAAAGAAACGCTTATTGAACAGGGACTTGAGTTAATCCATGAGGAGGGGATTGAAAAGTTTTCTTTACGAAAGGTGGCGAAGAAAGTCGGTGTATCGGCGGCTGCCTGTTATAATCACTTTGGGAATATTGATGAACTGCTTGAAGGGATGTACGGGTATGTCGTCCGCAGATTTACAGCCGTCCTGGAGCAGGCGGTTGAAGATAATCCCTGTCATTACGTTGCTCTTTCCATGGGCGTTGCCTATGTGGAATTTTTTGCAAAGTATCCCCACTATTTTAATTTCTTATTTGACAGTGAGTATCTGGGCATTCAGATAAAAGAAACCGAAATCACATGGAACCGCTCCTTTACTCCATTTGAAGTTTTTGTAAATGGTGCAAAAAGAGGGATGAGGGAGCTGGGCATTGATGAAAAAGAATTAAGGGATGACCTTTTGGTAATGTGGGCAACCGTACACGGTCTGGCGGCAATGGCTAACATGAAAGGGATACAGTATGAAAATGGTGACTGGGGCGCCCTTACGGAGAGGATACTGCTTAACAAAGTAATGCTGTAACATAAGTTGGGATAGGAGGAATTAATCATGACGGAATCAGAGGCAATCAGGGCGAGGCACGCGGTCAGGAACTATACGGCAAAACCGCTCCCGCCGGCAGTCATAGGTGGACTGAAAGAAGAAATTGAACAGTGTAACAAGCTGGGACAGCTGCATATCCAGTTAATAACGGAAGACGAGGGGGCATTTAAAAGCTTCATTCCCCTATTTGGCAGATTTAAAAATGTGAAAAACTATATTGCGCTGGCAGCCAGAAAGCAAAGCGGTTTTTATGAGAAGTGTGGCTACTATGGAGCACGTCTTATGATTAAAGCCCAACAGGCAGGCCTGAATTCGTGCTGGGTCACAAATACGTACAATGCGAAAAAGTGTCCGGTTTCGTTAGCTCCTGATGAGGAATTGGCTGGTGTCATTGCGATTGGTTATGGCGCTTCTGACGGTACGCCGCATAAGTCAAAGAGCATGGAACGTCTATGTAAGCCGTGCAGTGAGGCATGGTTTATAAATGGCATGAATGCGGCTGTTCTTGCCCCAACAGGTCTTAACAGACAGAATTTTTTTATTGAAGCTGATGGGAATACCGTGTCCATCTGCACAAAGGACAATAGTCCCATGTCCCAAATTAATACCGGCATTGTGAAATACCATTTTGAGATTGGCGCCGGAACTGAAAACTTTAATTGGAAATGATTTCAGGAGTCCCTGCTTCCGGCCGGAACCTGAAAGAAGAAATAAATCTTTCTAATTATTGCTGTTCCTGCTATACTTAATACCAGGGATGTCCTGTCAGGAATACAGCAGAGGCTGACCAGGATGGCCGATGGGCAGGCGTCTTCCATTGTCCTGGCAACCCAGGAGACAGGGCAGATATCAGACGTGGTGCAGACCAACCCTGCCGCTGCTGAAGAGGGCGCTGCTGCCAGTGAGGAACTGGGACGCACAGCTGACAAAAAGCAATTTTCAAACACATCCCAGGACACGCGTGAAGGGTTGGGTTTGTATGGGGGAAGGCTGATGGGAACAGGGAAAATGAACCAGGGCAGAAGGATTCTTTTTATAATCCTGCCCTTGATAGTGCTTGCAAGCCTGTCACTGTGGTATCTGAGGAATTTTTACCGGGTGGAATTTGTGCAGATGACCGGGGTGGAGCCGGAAAATGGGATATATGACCTGACCGGAATGGACTTTTCCGACGGTTTTGTACGCCTTCAGGGGGAATTGACGTACATACCGGGGGTGGTGACACCGGAGGAATACGCTGCGCGGGAGGACGAAGCAATCCAGGCCCGTCCCCAGGACATGCCGGCCGCCACCAGCCGTATGGTCATAAAGGTCCCGGACAATGACGTATACATGATGGAATGCTCCAGCATAGATTATGCGTACCGCGCTTATGTGAACGGGGAGCTGCGGTTCCAGGCAGGTGTGCCTGCGGATGATGCAAAGGATTTTGTCCCCGGTTACAGCGAAATGCAGCTGGAGGTCCGGCCGGAAAACGGCGTGATTGAGTTTGTACAGCAGGGAGCAAATTTTGTCCACCGGACAGGAGGCGGCCATAGCGGCGTGTATTTTGGGAAACCCGAAATCATACGGCGTTTCACCGCTCTGACCGTGCTCACGGAGGCCATTAAGGTCGGCCTGTTCGCGGCGCTGTTTTTTGTCCATCTGCTGCTGTTCGTGGTGCAGGGAAGCTACCGGGCAAACCTGTATTTCTCGCTTCTCTGCCTTGCATGGACCGTGCGCAACGGCCTGACCGGCACCAAGGTGTTCTATGCCCTGTTCCCGGCAATCCCCTGGCAGGCTGCCTACCGGGTGGAGCATCTTACGCTGCCTGCCGCTTTTATCCTGCTCATACTGCTGGCCCGTAGGGTATTTCCCGGCATTGCGCAGAAGTGGTTTGTCTGGGCGGCCGGCGTTTTGGCGGCCATATTTGCAGTGGTATGCCTGGCAGCGGATACGGTGCTGCTGTCCTGGGTGCAGCTGTATTACAACGGGATTTATGCGGCGGCCGTGATTTATCTGTATGCCAGGTTCCTTATGAAACTGCCCGGCATGGCAAGGAAGGGAAACCTGCGTACGGAACAGGCCATATCCCTTGCAGGTTTTGTGTTTTTCCTGTATGCAGGCGTCCATGACCAGCTTTACCATATGGATGTCCCGCTGCCGCTGGATTTTGCCATGACGGACGCGGCCATGATGATTTTCTCTTTTTTCCAGATGACGGCTATGTTTTACGGTACCATGCAGGAAGCGGCCCTTGCCCACCAGCGGGAACGGCAGGCGGAGACGGAGAAGGAGATGCTGGCAGAGATGAACCGTCTGAAGAGTTCCTTCTATACCGACATGTCCCATGAGATGAAGACCCCCTTGACGGTCATTGCAGTCAATGCCCAGTTTGCCGCCCAGAATATCAGGGCCGGTATGGTGGATGAGGAGACAGTGATGGACCTGAATGCCATCTCTGCCGAGGCCAGGAGGCTGGCACAGATGGTGACGGGCCTTGTGGGGATAGGGAGGATGCAGGGGTCGAAGGACGGCCTGCTTTCGCTTACGTCCCTGCTGACCGGGACATCGCGCATCTACCAGTCCCTGTTTGCCAGGAAGAATAACACGCTTGCCGTGGAGGTGCCAGCGGACCTGCCGCTTGTGGAGGGCAATGCGGACCAGCTGATCCAGGTGCTGATTAACCTGTTAAGCAATGCCAACCGGCATACTGCGGGAGGCTCCGTGATTATCAGGGCGAAGGCATTGGGGAGCAAGGTCATGGTCAGCGTCACTGACAATGGGGAGGGCATCCAGCCTTCCCTGCTGCCCCATGTGTTTGAACGGTTCTGTCACGGAGAGACGGGCGGTTCCGGCCTTGGGCTTCCCATCTGCAGGACAATCATTGAGGAACACGGCGGCCGGATTGGAATTGAAAGTGAAGAAGGCAGGGGAACCCGTGTGTGGTTTACCCTTCCGGTAAAGGAGGGACTGGGACATGAAGGAGACGGGGACAATCCTGTTGGTGGAGGATGACAAGAACATCCAGCGGACCAACCGGCGTATCCTGGAGCGGGAGGGGTATACGGTCCTGTGCGCAGGAAACCTTCACGGGGCACAGGCGCTGCTTATGGAACATTCACCGGATGCCATGGTACTGGATATCATGCTGCCGGACGGAAACGGTCTGGATTTCTGCGGGAAAATCCGGCCATACACTTCTGTCCCGGTCCTGTTCCTTACAGCCCTGGATGAAAAGAGCGAAATCATCGAAGGACTGCTGGCAGGAGGAAATGATTACATCACCAAGCCCTACGATGTGGACGAATTTGTAGCCAGAATCAAAGCACAGCTCCGTCTGGCCAGGATGAACCGGAGGGATGCCATGGAAGAGAGGATGCTGGTGCGCGATACCCTGTCCTTGGACCTTATTGCGCAGCGGGCTTATCTGGATGGAAAGGATATGCTTCTTACGCAGAAGGAGTATTCACTTTTGCTGCTCCTGGCACGCAGCCAGGAGGAAACCCTGTCCTCTGAATATCTTTATGAGACGGTGTGGAACATGCCCATGACGGCTGACAACAGGACCCTGAAAAAGCATATTTCCACGGTACGCAAAAAGATGGAGGAAGGAAACTGCAGATACACCATTACAGCTGTTTATGGCAAGGGATATACATTTGAGAAGGCTTAAAACGAAAACTGAATCAAGAGGCGAAAGGTGAAGAATATGTAACCTTTCGCCCCTTTTGCTTTTTCCGTGCTATGCTTAGATAAACCATAAGTATACCCGGATTAAGGAGAGATGCGGAATGAAGAAGGTACTCTTATTGCTTAAGGAAGAGAACAGGCGGTTAAACCAGCTGGCAGAGAAGGACTGGCTTACCGGGCTGTATAACCGGATGGCCATGGAGCATAAAGTCAACGAGGTTTTGGATTCCAGACAGCGGGGAGTGATGTTCGTTATTGACGTGGATAATTTCAAGGCAATCAACGACCGCTATGGACACATAGCCGGCGACACGGTGCTTAAAGGGATTGCGGACATGCTCGGGACACTGACATTGCGCAACGACCTGCTGGGGCGTGTTGGCGGGGATGAATTTGTCATCTTCATGCCCATCAGCCAGGGACCGGATTTCATCAAATCCAGATGCCGCCAGATTGAACAGCGGTTCATCAGCCTTCCGCCTTCCCGGTTCGCAGTAAGCAGGATTTCCCTCACGGTCTGTGGAAGCTGTTACCAGCCGGGAGACAGGTATAAGGATCTGTTTGACCGTGCGGACCAGCGCCTGCTGCAGGAAAAGTCCGGCCGCAGGAAACAAAAAGGAACGGCGGGAAACCATGGCCCGTACACCGACAGGGATTGCAGCCTGAAGGTGGACATGGCGCAGCTCAGCCGTGAACTGTCCGAGCCTGGGGACACGGAGGGTGCTTATTGCCAGGATTATGAAAGCTTCATCAATATCTACCGTTTGATGGAACGGCGCCTGAAACGGATTCAGTCCGATATTTTCAGCATACTTATTACAGTGACGGACCATGAGGGGGATTTCCCGGTGCTGTCGGAGAGAGGGACCCTTGTGGAAATGCTGTATCAGATCATCCGGCATTCCATGCGTTCAGGTGACGTGTTCACCAGGTACAGCAGCTGCCAGTTCCTGGTCATGGTCTGTGATGCGGCGCCTCCTGATACGGTTTCCATTGCAAGGCGCATCCAGAAAAAATTCAACCAGCACATATCCCAGGACAGTAAATATGAGCTTTGGTACGACATATATCCTTTAAAACCGGCACTTTCTGCTGATAAGGATATTTACGGCAATATAAGAACACCGGAATCCGGCAGGAGGTGAGCATGGATAAAACAATGGAGGGATTCACACTTAGCAGACCACGGCAGTGTCCTAAGGATGGAGCCATCAGGAATGAGCGGTTTGTGGGAAAATGTCTGAAGAAAATACATGCCGCGCCGGACGCGGAGGAAGGGCTGCGCTGTCTGTTGGAATTCCTGGGGAAATCCCTGGAATGTGACCGGGTTTATGTCTTTGAGGAGATGGACAGGCAGCATATCCGCAATACATACGAATGGTGCAGGGAAGGGGTTCCTTCGGGAATCGTCCAGCTCCCCTATGTGGCGAAAAAAGACCTGGTGAGCTGGTACGGACAGCTGGCAGGGGGAGGCAACATCATTGAACCTGCAGTGGAAAACCTGCGTCTGGGCAACCCACTGGTTTATGGATTCCTAAAGCCCCAGGAAATCCGTTCCATCATACTTAGCCCATTGCTTGTACAGGGCAGGATGGTGGGCTTTTTAGGCGCGGATAATCCGCCTCCCGGGAATATGGAACACATTTCAGTCCTGTTCGATGTGCTTTCTTATTTCGTGACCTCCCTTATCAACCAAAGGGAACTGGAAAAATTGCGGGAGACGCGGACCAGCCGGCCCCAAAGCCGGGCCGGTACGCCCCGGCATACAGGGAAAACCGTCCTGCTGGTAGATGACAGCAGGGAATTATTACACATCAATAAACGGGTCCTGCGGCCGGAAGGATATGACATCCTGTGTGCGGGGACGCTCAAGGAGGCCGGGGAACGGATTACGGAAAATACGCCGGATGCCATTGTCATGGATATCGACCTGCCGGACGGGAACGGTCTGGCATTTTGCCGGGATCTGCAGAAACAGGCCAACATACCCGTGGTGTTCCTGACTGCCCGTTCAGATGTCAGGTCAATGGGGGGATGGGAACAGGCGGGAGGCTATGCATTCCTGACAAAACCATACCAGCTGGAAGAACTGCTGACCGCCGTGGCAGGCGCCGTGGACAAAGGGACGTAGGTACCATAGCCGCAGGACTGAACCATATAAGCTATTGATTTTAGATGGCGCATCATGTATACTACATGTAACGGATTGGTGAGTCATCGCCATTAAGGAAAAGCCTGAAAAGGGGCGAGCAATCGTCTCTTTTTTCGTATGGGAAAAGGGTATGGAAACAATATGAAGAAAAATACGAAGTCCAGATATAGGAAAATCCAATTAATATTCAGGTTCCTTCAGGGTTCCAAGGTTTATTTCGGGGCAGCGGTGGCTGCATCGCTGATATCCACTGTGTTAAATGCACTGACACCTCAGATCTTCCGGTTCAGCATTGATGAGGTGCTGGGCGGGAACGGGGGAGGACGTCTGTCAGGCAACCTCTGGGAACTGGCATTGCTGATTGTGGCTGTAGCGGTGGCTTCAGGGATATTCACCTACGTAAGCCGTACCAACACGGCCAAAGCAGGTGAAAATTTTGCGAAGAATTTAAGGGATACGCTATTTATCCACGTACAGAAGCTGCCGATGAAGTGGCATGACAGGAACCAGACAGGGGATATCATCCAGCGGTGCACCTCGGATGTGGAGGTCATCCGCAGCTTTGTGGTGACACAGCTTTTGGAGGTGTTCCGCACCGCATTTCTTGTGCTTACGTCCTTTGTCATGATGTTTTCCATGAACGTGAAGTTATCCTGCATCGTCCTGCTGTTTGTGCCGGTGGTCATCGTGTATTCCACCGTGTTTTACAAATTGATAGCAAAACGGTTCACCACTGCGGATGAAGCGGAGGGGGAACTGTCCACCGTGGTGCAGGAAAATGCAACAGGGGTGCGGGTGGTGCGGGCATTCGGCAGGGAACAGTTTGAGATGGAACGGTTCGATGAGAAGAATAATGCATTTGCCAGGCTGTGGATCCGCCTGGGCACCCTGTCAGGGCTGTATTGGGGGATTGGCGACCTGATAACGGGACTGCAGGTGGTTGCGGTCATTATTTTCGGAGTGGCGGAAGCCGTGAATGGCGCCATATCAGTTGGCGAATTCATTGCATTTGCAGCGTATAACTCAACCCTTGTGTGGCCAATCCGCGGACTTGGGCGTATCCTGTCGGATATGAGTAAGGCAGGCGTCTCCTTTGAACGTGTGGATTATATCATCCGTTCCCAGGAAGAAGCCTATGGGAAAGAAGCTGATACATCCGGCAACAGGTATGATATCTCCTTTCAACATGTGACGTTTGGTTACGAGGAAGGAAAGGAGGTACTCCGGGACATTTCATTTACAGTGCCCCAGGGCAGGACCTTCGGGGTATTAGGGGGAACGGGCAGCGGGAAGTCTACCATAATCCAGCTCCTTTCAAGGCTGTATGAGCTGGGGGATGACGGAGGCAGTATCCATATCGGTAACAGGAATATCCAGGATATCCCCATCGAGGAGCTTAGGAGAAGCATTGGGATGGTACTGCAGGAGCCATTCCTGTATTCCAGGTCCATCCGGGAAAACATAGCGGCTTCGGTACCGGATGCATCCATGGAGGAAATCCGCCATGCGGCAAGGATTGCCTGCATCGATGATGCCATTATGGGATTTCCGGACGGATATGAGACACTTGTTGGGGAGCGGGGGGTCACCTTGTCCGGGGGGCAGAAGCAGAGGATTGCCATTGCAAGGATGCTGCTTCGGAGGACGCCTATCATGATATTTGATGATTCCCTGTCAGCAGTGGATTCCCAGACGGATTATGACATCCGCCGCGCGCTTAAGGAACATATGAGGGAGGCAACGGTCATCCTCATATCCCACAGGGTCACATCACTCATGGGTGCGGATGAGATCATGGTGCTCAATCAGGGCGGGATAGAAGAATGCGGGACCCACGAAGAACTGATACAACGAAACGGAATCTACCGCAAGATTTATGATATACAGATGAGCCGTGATGACAGGGCGAAGATGGAGGGATGACAGATGGCAGCATACGAAGAACAGGAATATAATAATCCCTTCAGCTTTAGGATATGGATGAAGCTGTTTCCATTTTTTAAACCATATAAAAAGTTTTTTGCGGTTACCCTGGGACTTAATATCCTGCTTGCAGGCGTGGATATCCTTGTGCCTCTGTTCCAAAGCTACGCCATTGACACGTTCATCATACCGGACCGTTTAGACGGGCTTTGGGCATTCGCGCTGGTGTACATCCTGGTCATCGCATCCCAGACCGTCTGCGTCTATCTGTCGGTCCATGCGGCAACATCCATTGAGATGAATGTGGGGAAAGATTTAAAAAGGGCCCAGTTCCAGCATCTGCAGACCTTATCATTTTCCTATTATAATACGACCCCTGTGGGGTATATCCATGCCAGGGTGATGAGCGACACCTTGAGGATTGCCGGAATGATAGCGTGGGGACTGGTGGATATGTTCTGGGCCTTTATATATGTCATCAGCGTGTTCATCATCATGTTCATACTGAATGCGCGGCTGGCCCTTATCATTACCATGATTGTTCCATGCATTGCCCTGCTGACCGTGTATTTCCAGAACCGGATCCTTAAGTGGAACCGGAAGGTAAGGAGGATTAATTCCCAGATCACAAGCGCCTACAACGAGGGGATTACCGGGGTCAAGACATCAAAGAGCATGGTCATTGAAAGGGACAATGAGAAACGTTTCTTTGAAAAGACCTCGGATATGCATCAGGCGGCAATCCGTTCGGCGAAACTGAACGCGGTATATATCCCGGCAATCCTGTTTTTCAGCTCCGTGGCCTCGGCGGTGGTGCTGGCAAAGGGCGGCTATATGGTGCAGGAGAATCTCATAAAACTGGGAACCCTGTCTGTCTTCATCTCTTACGCGGTGGTTATATTTGAACCCATCCAGCAGCTTGCAAGGCTGCTGGCGGACCTGATTTCCTGCCAGGCGAATATTGAGAGGGTGATGGACCTGCTGGAGCAGAAGCCCAATGTGGTGGACCGGCCCGATGTGCTTGAAAAGTATGGGGATGCCTTTTCCCCCAACAGGGAAAATTGGGAGAAAATCAAGGGGGATATTGTGTTTGAGGATGTCTCCTTCATGTATCCGGACGGCAAGGAATATGTATTGGAGCATTTTAACCTTCATGTGCCTGCGGGCATGAACATTGCCATTGTGGGCGAGACAGGGGCTGGGAAGTCTACCCTTGTGAACCTGGTGGGCAGGTTCTTTGAACCGACCAAAGGAAGGATATTGATTGACGGTGTGGATTATCGGGAACGGTCGCAGCTGTGGCTTCACAGCCAGATTGGCTATGTACTGCAGAATCCCCATCTGTTTTCAGGAACCGTGAGGGAGAACATAAGATACGGCCGTCTGGATGCAACGGACGAAGAGATTGAAGAGGCGGCCCGGAATGTGTCCGCGGACAAGGTTGTCCAGAAGATGGAAAAGGGATATGACAGCGATGTGGGTGAAAGCGGAGGCCTGCTGTCCACTGGGGAGAAGCAGCTGATTTCCTTTGCTCGGGCGGTTTTAGCTAATCCCGCCATCTTTGTCCTGGATGAAGCCACTTCCTCCATTGATACACAGACGGAAAAGCTGATCCAGGATGCAACGGACCATCTGCTGAAGGGACATACGTCATTTGTGATTGCACACCGCTTATCCACAATCCGCCAGGCGGACCTTATATTGGTTGTAAAGGACGGGAAGATCATTGAGCGGGGCAGCCATATGGAACTGCTGGACAAAAAGGGATATTATCATGAACTGTATTCCAGGCAGTTTGAAGAAGAGGCTGCCATGAAGATATATGCCGGGAACCTGTAAGGCCCGGCAAAAACCTGTCAGTTTAAATGACCTCCCCTGGTTCGGGTATCGGCCAGGGGGTGCTTTAATTTAGCTCGGATAATTCAAATTGTTGCTATTCCCTGTTCATTTTGTTATACTTAAAACAATTATGTGTAGGTATGTTTTATCCCAGGCCTGCTGATGCTGTGTGAGGTTATGGATGAATAAGGAGAACGCTTATGGAGCAGAGGAAACCGGAGCCGCTGGTTACAAAGAATGATACTGCCATACCCCGGGACGGATACGTCACGGTCTGTGATGCCATGGGAATAGAGGCAGTGGGTTTTTGTCTTGATGAGAACCTGACCATCCTTTGGGCGAGCGGTCCGTTTTGCCGGAATGCAGGATACACCAAGGAAGGGTTTCACAGTCAGTTCACGGATTTTAGGGCGTATTACACGTCCTGCCCGGATGGATTTGAGTACATAAAGAGCCATCTCAATGAGGCGGTGTTACAGAAGCTTCCCGAGGCGGAACTTACAGTCCCGGTCCCGGTCAGGGAAGGCGATGCCGCATGGGGCCGGATGATGGTTACATTTGCAGGGTTGGATCAGGATGGGTATATGGAGTGCCGGGCATTTTACAAAGCAGCTGACAGCGGATACCAGAAGCTGGAAGAGGAAAACCGGCGTCTGAGGGAGACTTCAGGATACTTTAAGTGGGTATTGGATGAGTTTTCCGGAAATGCTTATATAGCGGATATTGAGACCTATGAGCTTCTTTACATTAACAGGACTTCCAGTGAAACCTTGCAGCTACAGCCCGGGAAGGTGATTGGCCGTAAGTGTTACGAGGTGGTGCAGAACAGGACCTCTCCATGTCCGTTCTGTAACAACAGCAAGCTGAGAAGGGACGGGTTTTATGAAGGTGCTGTTGGCAGAGGATAATGATATTAACCGTGAGATAGTGGAGGAACTGCTCCGGATGCATCACATGCTTGTGGATTCCGTGGAGAACGGCCAGCTGGCCAGGGAAGACGCACGGACCATTTCCATCATTGCCCTGACAGCCAATGCATTTACATCAGACGTATCAAAGGCCCACAGCGCAGGGATGAACGACCATCTTGCAAAGCCCATAGAAATTGAACGTCTGTTGGAAGTCCTGCAAAAGTGGATGGGACAGGAGGCATGAAGGACATGCCGCAGGATATGACAATCCGCCTTCCTATAGACACGGAGGTGGGGAAGTCAATATGAGCCAGAAAGGGGATTGGTCCATGAGTGATGGATTGGATGTTATGAATGAAGGACATGTAAACGGTCTTAATGCGGAAACGGCGAACGGGATCCTGGACCGTATTTCCACCGGTGTGGTTGTATTAAAAATGCCGTCGTATGACAGACTGCTTCCCGTTTACGGGAATCTGGGCCAATACCGCATGCTGCGTATTGAGCGGACTGCGGTCAATGCCAGCGTGCCCAATGCCGAGGAGGCGGAGCTGGAAAGCCAGTATTTTGGCGATGCATTTGCCGGCGTCCACCCGGATGACATGGAGCGGGTGCGCAGCGCCTACAGGGCAGGATACGAGACAGACCATTTCACGGTCAAAAGATACCGGCTCCTTCGGGGGGACGGTACCTATGTCTGGGTGAACGCGGATTTATGCCTTCAGGAGTGCACGCCGGAATATAAGCTGTTCTATGCAACCTATACCGATGTTTCGGAAGAGCATGAACTGCAGATGCAGTTAACGGAGGCATTGGAACGGCAGAAGCTGATTTCGTCGGAGCTTGAAAAGGCCAGTAAGGCAAAGACGGATTTCCTGTCCAGGATGAGCCATGATATCCGGACGCCCATGAATGCAATCCTCGGGCTGGCAGCCATGGCCAAAGATAACCTGGAACAGACAGAGGCTGCAAAAAGCTATCTGGACAAGCTTGAATCCTCCGGCCAGTTCCTGATGGGCCTGCTCAATGACATCCTGGATATATCAAGGATTGAGAGGAACGCCATCGAATTGCACCTTGAGCCTTATGGTGTTGAGGAATTCAGGCAGCAGGTGGAAGCCCTGGTCGTCCCTCAGTGCAGACAGAAGGATATTGAGTTCCTTTTCAAAAAGGAAAACATGAGGTATGAAAGAATCAGGCTGGACAAGCTGCGTTTTAACCAGATTATCTTCAACCTCCTTAATAACGCGGTCCGGTATACGCCCAAAGGAGGCCGCATTGAACTGACGGCACGGGATCTGGAACAGGCGGACGGCAAGCAGCATATACAGCTGGTAATCCGTGATAACGGCATCGGTATGGGCAGGGAATTCCAGGAACACATGTATGAGCCATTTACGCGCGAAGGCCGGGACGCAGCTGATTTTGACGGCCGCAGCTCCGGGCTGGGCCTGGCGATTGTCAAATCCATGGTGGGATTGATGGGCGGCACCATCCAGGTTAAGAGCGAGCCGGATAAGGGAACGCAGTTCACCCTGGATTTCTGGATGGACGTGGTGCAGGAGGCTGCCTGCGCACCGGTTTTGGCGGAGGAGGAGGATATTTCCATAGAAGGGGTCCGCGTCCTGCTCTGCGAAGACAATGAGCTGAATAGGGAGATTGCGGTTTATCTGCTGGAAGCCGGGGGAGCCGTGGTGGATTGTGCAAGGAACGGCAGCGAGGCAGTGGAACTATTCCGTGCTTCAGGGCCAGGAAGTTATGACGTGGTGCTGATGGACATCCGGATGCCGGTCATGGACGGTCTTGAAGCTGCCAGGAGCATCCGCGTCCTGGACCGCCCGGATGCATCCTCTGTTCCAATCTTTGCAATGACAGCCAATGCCTATGATGAAGACAGGAAAATGAGCCGGGAAGCAGGAATGGATGAACATCTGTCCAAACCCATTGATGCCGGTCTGCTGTACAGGATGATATGGAACTACAAAACCCGAGGATAAATATATCGAAACGATTATTGCACGATTCCCAGGCAAGACATACACACAGGAGAGATTGCCCATGACGACAATACAGCGGAGAGAAAAATTCCGTAATACCTTTGCACAGGTCCCGGTCATGATGCTGCAGGGATCCGTAGGGGAGCGGATTAAACGTAATTTTACGCACCAGGACCCGGCGCCGCCACTGAAACTGGCCGGACTGTACTACACAGAGGATGGACACCGCGGTTTAGATACCGTGTTTCATGATTACGTGCAGATTGCCCAGAGATATGATCTGCCAATGATCCTTCATCCTTATACCAGACTGGCCTCCCCTTCCATGGGAAAGGGAACGTACTGGGAAGACCGGGATGTATCGGCAGATAACCTGAACCACTGCCGTTCAATCGTTGATGGCTATCCTTCCATCCGTGACCGGATATTTATCGGTACAACCATGGGATTTTCCGGCGATTCTTATGATCCGCTGACCGGATTAGAGGAAGAGAAGGCGTATTTATTCTATACGGACCATGCCAAAATGCTTGAAGCATCCATTGTGGACCATGTGCGCAACGGCCTGACCCCGTGTCTGCCGGATGCGGCCGGATGCGCCAGGGCGCTGAGCGAAACCTCGGTTCCGTACTTCATTACCTTTTTAATCCGGAAGGACGGAAAGCTGATGGACGGCACATGGCTTAACGATGCCATTGACTATATAGATTCCAGGACCGTGGACCATCCGCCCATGTTTTATCAGGTGAACTGTGTCCATCCGAGGAATGTCATGTCCGCCCTGGACAAACAGCCGAACCGCACGAAATTAGTCCGGGAACGCTTTTTAGGTCTGGAGGCCAATGGCTCGGATATGAGCCCGGAAGAACTGGATAACAGCCCCGTCATTTACAGCAGCCCGGCAGATGAGTGGGCGGAGGAAATGATGGAGCTGCACAGGAATTACGGTCTGAAATTACTGGGTGGCTGCTGCGGGACGGACCATGAGCATATGGAACAGCTGGCCATGCGTATCCGCGGGGTTTATGATGGACTTCAGGTATAAGGAATCCGATTAACGGGAAAATGCCCCATAATGGTCCAACATGAAATACAGGTTAACCGCAATCATGAAAATAGCCAGGGCAATGAAGATTCCATTGGCAATCTTAACCGCGATGGATGAGGTATTCCTGATGGAATAAACCAGGTACACAATCCATGCCGTACAGGCAATGAAAATAATCCCGCTGTTGCGGATTAACAAAGATAAGAGGAAAAGCAGGTTTACGACAGTCATCCCTTTTTCAGAATTAAAAACAGATTTAATTTTATCCATCATGCCGGTACCTCCTGACCTGGTAGGATTCATGGTCTGCCGCGGGGCTGGCAGATACAACACCGTGTTTACCCTTAGTATAGACGAAAGGTAACCTATAATCAATAGAAAGAAAGCAGAGGAATCATTAAGAGGCGGGAAAACTCCCCGCCTCTTATGATATAGTATCTGGTTGTAATATCTTAAATTCATGGAACCTGCTTAACAGGCACATCCGGTTACATTGTGTATATAGGCCGGTACCATGTCAGGACCGATATCCAGCGCGGCAGCCAGCTCACCAAACAGTAATTTGCGGGCGGTTTTGACACCGTCCCGTTCGCGGATGTTCAAAGCGTTCCCTTTACTTTTGCGGGATTGTTCCATCTGCAGTATTTCCTTAATCATGGCAGCCAGTTCCGTACAGCTTCCAGACTGGAAGATCTGCTTGTATATCAGGGGGCGTTCCTTATCATTCCGATACCCTTTGCATTGGACATTGGGCCAGGACAGTATGAAATTCTGCGCCTCCCTCCTGGTCATGATACACCGCATCAGGACTTTCGTCGTGTCTACGGGGATACAGATGGACCGGTTGGGTTCAAACTTTGGTATTAAGCGGTAGTATAGTTTGTCATTATCTGAAAAATCAGGTTTTGATATACCATCTACCTGGCAAACGCCAACGGCTCCATAAAATATAAAATCTCCCTTTTCAAACAAGTTACCACCTTTCTGGACATATGATGCCCATACAGTTAACGGGTATTGTTCAATCATGCGTATTTCCTACCATGCAGGACCGTCAGAAACTTTGCCTGACTAATATCAAGAATTATGCTGCGCAGACATTCACAGCCTGTAAGCCGCGGTTGCCATTGGTTATATCGAATGTTACGGACTGTCCGTCATCCAATGACTTAAAACCATCGGTAGCAATTCCGGAGAAGTGGACAAAAATGTCCTCGCCGTTTTCTGCGTTCGTGATAAATCCAAATCCCTTTTGTGAGTTAAACCATTTTACTGTACCTTTGTTCATGAAAGATACCTCCTAATATTATTTTTGATTTTCAATAAAATAAAAAAATCACATATTTTTGTAAACCATCATAGGAATAATGACTTACAAAAACATGTGAAATCAGAATCTTATAAAAAATACTTTTTAAGTATACCCTGGTTTTAGGGTATTGTCAAGGAGAATATTGTTTTTTTGCATCCATTTGCAGTTTCCCCTTCCATCTGCTAAAATAATACCAACACATGATACACAGCACACCAAAGGGAGGTCCCCATGCGCCTGGAAGAACTGGTAAACAGCAACTACAATAAACTGAATGATAATGACCTGTTAATCTGGCAATATATACAGTCCCACAAAAAACAATGCTGCGACATCTCCATTGAGGAACTGGCCGATGTCTGCTGCATATCCAGGACCACAATATCCAGGTTTACGCAAAAGCTGTGTTTTAAGGGGTTCCGGGAATTTAAGATTCATTTAAAACTGGAATATGACGCGGACCAGGTGCACAAGGATGTACTGCTGGACGAGGTGTGCGGCAATTATACGAAGTGCATCAGCAGCATCAGGGATACGGATATGGAAGAAATCTGTGAGCATATTTTCCTTGCCAGGCGACTCTTTGCATTTGGCACAGGAGAGACACAGTATGCGGCGGTGCAGATGATGAAACGGATGTTCATGAATGTCAAACGGTTTTTTGTGACCCTTTACGGCAGGAGCGAGCTGACCATGGCGCTGGAGGATATGGATGAGCATGACCTGGTGGTAATCATTTCCCTGTCAGGGGAGACTGAGACGGCTGTGTCCGCGGCCAAGAAGCTGAAGACAAAGGGGACCTACACCATATCCATCACACGGCTGAGCGACAACCAGGTATCCAGGCTGTGTGACAGGAACCTGTATATCAACCCCAGCCTCCTGCTGAACAAGGGAGGCGTTGCCTTTGAGACATGCAGCTCTTACTTTAACGTGGTGGAGCTTATGTGTGTGAAATACATGATGTACCTGAAACGGAAACAGGAAGAACTGTGAACCTGTATGTTCATATGAATGGCAGAATGCTCAAAAAGATATGCTGGAAACAGCTGGTTTTGAGCATTTTTTGTTACCTTTTGTGTGCGTAAGTACAAAAAATGTGCAGAAGATTTAAAGCTGTACCTGTTCCTTAAATGGCCCCGGGCTATTGAACTGGCGCCAGGGACGCGCTAAAATGAAGTCACAAAAGCAAAGACGTCTTGCAGGAAAACATCAATTTCAGATAAGGAGGATGTACATTGAAAGGGGTAATGCAGAAAATACAACGTTTTGGAGGCGCCATGTACACACCTGTGCTGCTGTTCTCATTTGCAGGAATCATGGTGGGCCTGTCCACGTTGTTCATGAATCAGTCAATTTTCGGAAGCCTGTCCGCACAGGAGGGGATGTGGTATAAACTATGGTACATGATACAGGAAGGGGCCTGGATGGTATTCAGGCAGATGCCCTTATTGTGTGTCATCGGGCTTCCCATCGGCCTTGCTAAGAAACAGAATGCCAGATGTGTCCTGGAGGCATTTGTCATCTACGTCACATTCCAGTATTTCCTGTCCGCGGTGCTGGACTTCTGGGGCACCGGGTTCGGTGTGGACTTTGGGGCGGAAATCGGAGGCACCAGCGGCCTGACCATGATCTGCGGCATAAAGACCCTGGACACCGGGATGCTTGGGGCGTTGATCATATCAGGTATTGTGGTGTTTATCCATAATAGATATTTTGATACGGAACTGCCTGAATGGCTTGGCATATTTTCCGGTTCCAGCTTTGTTGTGATCATTGGATTTTTTGTCATGCTGCCCATGGCGTTCCTGTTTGCAGGGCTGTGGCCCAAAGTACAGGCAGCCATGCTGATGCTCCAGGGATTTTTCAAGGCCAGCGGTACCATAGGGGTGGGACTTTACGCCTTCTGCGAGAAAATCCTTCTGCCTACGGGCCTGCACCATTTCATCTATGCGCCGTTTACCCTGGATTCAGCGGTTGTGCCTGGAGGAATCGAGGCGTACTGGGCCCTTCACCTGAATGAATTTGCAGCCAGCGCCCTTCCACTTAAGGAACTGTTCCCGGCCGGAGGGTTTGAACTGTTCGGCAATGCCAAGGTGTTTGCACCGATTGGAATTACACTTGCCTTTTATACAACGGCCAGGAAGGAAAAGAGGAAGCAGGTCCTGGCGCTGATGATACCGGCTGCCCTGACCGCCATGCTGACCGGAATCACGGAACCCATTGAATTTACATTCCTCTTCATTGCGCCGGTGCTCTTTGTGGTCCATGCACTTTTATGTGCCTGCATCAATGCGGCCATGTATATGGCGGGGGTGTCAGGGGCATTTGGAAACGGCCTGATTGCCTGGCTTTCCCTGAACTGGATTCCCCTTGGCAGGAACCATTGGCATACATATGTGATACAGATTGTGGTAGGTCTTGTGTTTTCGCTGATATGGTTCCTGGTATTCAGTTTCCTGATTAAAAGGTTTAATTTCCTGACACCCGGACGTGAACAGGAGGATGCGCAGACCAGGCTCTATACCAAGACGGATTATAAGGAAAAACTGGCAGACAGCGGCTCCTTATCCTATGCGGCGAATATCCTTTCCTACCTTGGGGGAAAGGACAATATCATCGATGTGACCAACTGCGCCACAAGACTGCGGGTCAATGTAAAGGACGGGAAGCTGGTGCATCCCTCGGATGATTTTAAAAGAATAGGCGCCCATGGACTGAGCGTCAACGGCACGGCGGTACAGGTAATCGTGGGGCTTAAGGTGCCGAAGGTAAGGGAAGAATTTGAGGAATGTCTGGGAAAGAGTGAGGAAGAGTTAAAGCGGCTTTGTCCGGAGCAGGAAAATCCGGGCCAGCCAGACAACAGAAAGGAAGGATGAAATGAGACAGTTTTCGATTACCATTGCAGGCGGAGGAAGTACATTCACACCAGGCATCATCATGATGCTGCTGGACCATCAGGAGGAATTTCCCATCCGGAGGCTGTGCCTCTATGACAATGACAGGGAACGCCAGGCAGTCATTGGGCAGGCCTGCAAAATCCTGCTTAAGGAGCGGGCGCCGCAGATGGAGTTCTCTTATACCGTGGACCCGGAGGAAGCATTTACAGGTACGGATTTCGTGATGGCCCATATCCGTGTGGGCAAGTATGCCATGCGGGAAAAGGATGAGAAGATCCCGTTAAAGTACGGGGTGGTGGGACAGGAAACCTGCGGACCGGGAGGCATCGCCTACGGGATGCGCTCCATTGGCGGGATCCTTGAAATCCTGGATTATATGGAACAATACAGCCCCAATGCATGGATGCTTAATTACTCCAATCCGGCGGCGATTGTGGCGGAAGCAACCAGAAGGCTCAGGCCGGGTTCCAGGATCATCAATATCTGCGACATGCCCCTTGGGATCATGGTAAGGATGGCAAAAATCCTTGGAATCAGTGAAAAGGACCTGGATATCAGCTATTTTGGACTGAACCATTTCGGATGGTGGACCCAGGTGAAGGATAAGGACGGCAATGACCTGATGCCCCGGCTTAAGGAGTATGTAAGGGAAAATGGATATGACATCAATATTGAAACCGACCAGCATGCGGACCAGAGCTGGCATGAGACATTTCTAAAGGTACGGGATGTGTACGCGGTTGACCCGGATACACTGCCCAACACATATCTGAAATACTACCTGTACCCGGATTACGTGGTGGAGCATACGGATCCGCACCATACCAGGGCCAACCAGGTGATGGAAGGAAGGGAGAAGGAGGTTTTCTCAGCTGCCAGGGATATCATTGAAAAGGGCAGTGCCAAGGGATGCGGGTTCATGGCGGATGACCATGCCTCTTATATCGTGGACCTGGCAAGGGCGCTGGCTTTTAACACAAAGGAAAAAATGCTGCTGATTGTACCCAATGAAGGGGCGATTGAGAACTTTGACCCGGAAGCAATGGTTGAGATTCCCTGCATCGTGGGCAAGGACGGCTATGAGAAAATCAGTCAGGGAAGGATACCGCAGTTCCAGAAGGGCATGATGGAACAGCAGGTCAGTGTGGAGAAGCTGGTGGTGGAAGCGTGGATGGAAGGAAGCTACCAGAAGCTGTGGCAGGCTCTGACCCTGTCAAGGACCGTGCCCAGCGCGGCCGTGGCAAAGAAGATACTGGATGACCTGATTGAGGCAAACCGGGAATACTGGCCGGAGCTTCATTAGGGGAAAATCATGGGGAAACCATGAGAAAGGACGAAAGGCTGATTATATGAAAAGTGCGGTATTTTACGGGAAACATGATTTGAGGATTGAGGATACCAAAATGCCGGAAGCAGGTCCGGGGGATGTGCTGATCCAGGTAAAGGCATGCGGTGTCTGCGGCACGGACGTCCACATATATGAAGGGGATAAAGGCGCGGCAGAGGTAACGCCGCCAACCATACTGGGCCATGAGTTTTCGGGGATTGTGGTCAGGACTGGGGAACTGGCCCGGCGTTATAAGCCTGGGGACCGGGTGTGCATTGACCCGAACCGCTATTGCAAAAGCTGCGGGCCATGCAGGAACGGCTATGCCCATTTCTGTGAACACATGACAGGATATGGGACAACTGTAAATGGGGGGTTTGCGGAGTTCTGCGCGGTGGATGAGGGCCAGGTCTATCTTCTGGGGGAGCACACCACCTTCCAGCAGGGAGCCATGGCGGAACCTGTGGCATGCTGCCTGCACGGGATTGATATGTGTGGGATTCAGCCGGGACACCAGGTGGTCGTGATCGGGGGCGGCATGATAGGGCTTTTGATGGTGCAGCTGGCCAGGCTGGCCGGCGCCGCCAGGATTGCCCTGGTGGAACCGGTGGAATCCAAGCGGATGACGGGAAAGGCCCTGGGGGCGGATGTGTGCATTGATCCGGTCCATGAGGATGTAAAGGCCGGCCTGAAGGCCAATGGCCTTTGCTGGGTCCAGGCCGTCATCGAGTGTGTGGGACGGCCGTCTACCATCAGCCAGGCCATAGAGATAGCAGGACCAAAAGGAACCGTGATGATGTTCGGCCTTACCGGGCCGGATGAGCAGATTGCGGTAAAACCCTTTGAGATATTCCGTAAAGAACTGGAACTGAAATCCTCCTATATCAATCCATACACACAGCAAAGGGCGCTGGACCTGATTGACTCAGGAAGGATAGACGTCAGCAGCATGGTGGCGGAAGTATGCGGTCTTGATAAGCTTAAAGACATCCTGTCCGGACAGGAACTGAGGGCGAAGGGAAAGTATATCATCGCACCGTGAATCACACCGGAAAAGCGGCGGACAGGCTTGGTTTTTACTTCTGGGATTTTACCAGCTTTACAAGATTTTATCGGCTTCACAGGATTTAATAAGCATCTGTGCAGGGCATCAGGATAGGGTGCCCTGCTTATTTTTTATGATTTTATGTGTCATTTCCTCCTGCGGTTGATATTTCTCCAATGCTTTGCTATACTTAGGGCGGTGTTAATATGGTTTAAGGAAAACAGACTGATTAGTATGGCCTTTATAAGGCGGCAGGAGATGTCACGGATGAAGAATATGAAGCTTGGAAAAAAACTGGTTATATCATATGCGGTATTGCTTATCTTACTTGTTGCAGGAACCGCTGTGAGCATCATCAACCTGGTAAGTTTAAGCCGCCAGATTGAGGTGTTTTACGATGGCCCGTTCCTTGTGAAGGGCAGCGCCAATATCATCAATTCCAATTTTGAACGGATGCAGAAGGCAGTATACCGGACCATCGTCAATGAGGATGAAGCCCTCATATCTGACGCCATGGAAAATGCCAAGGCCTCTGCCCAGGAAATAGAGAATCAGATTCCCTTTGTGCGGGAGCATTTTAAGAGTGACCAGCAGATTGTTGACCGGCTTGAGGACCAGCTTGACCGGCTGGCGCCCATGAGGGAGACAGTAATGTCCCTGGCCAGCCAGAACAGGAATAAGGAAGCCGTTGCATATATGGAGGCCAATAACATCCCCACCATAAAAGCCGCCCAGGCAGAGCTGGACCTGCTGATAGAAAACAGCAATTTAAAAGGCGAAGAGCTGATATCCGGTTTGCGCCAAAGCCAGGTAAAGGCCATATTCATGTTGGGTGTCCTGGGCATTGGCAGTGTCCTGGCCAGCCTTATGTTCAGCACTTATATTACCAGATCCATCACTGTGCCGGTTGCCGAGCTGGAGCAGGCGGCAGAGAATCTGGCCCACGGCAACCTGAATGCCGCCGCCATCCAGTATACCTCCAGGGATGAACTGGGTTCCCTGGCCGAAAGCATGCGCAGGGCATCCGGCACCCTTAAGTCAATTTTGCACGACGAAGGGTATCTTTTGGGCAGGATGGCAGAAGGGGACTTTGCCGTACAGAGCAGGGTACCGGAGCAGTATGAGGGTGATTTTATCAAGGTGCTTGACTCCATAAGGCAGATAGAAGACTCTTTGAGCAATACGCTGTCACAGATTAACCTGTCATCCGACCAGGTGGCATCTGAAGCCAGCCAGGTGTCATCCGGCGCCCAGCTCCTTTCGCAGGGGGCGGCGGAACAGGCGGCATCCATTGAAGAACTGGCAGCAAACATCATGAGTATTTCCGGCCAGGTGAAAGAGAATGCGGATCATGCCGGGGAGGCAAGCCAGAGGGCCGGTGCAGCCGGGGATGAGACGGAAGAAAGTAACCGCAGGATGCAGGACATGATGGCAGCCATGGCGGACATAAGCAGCAGTTCCCGTGAAATCGGTAAAATCATCAAGACAATTGATGACATAGCGTTCCAGACCAATATCCTGGCGCTGAATGCGGCTGTGGAAGCTGCAAGAGCGGGCGAGGCCGGAAAAGGATTTTCCGTGGTCGCGGAGGAAATACGCAACCTGGCAATCAGATCGTCAGAGGCATCTAAGAATACAGCATCACTGATCATGGCTTCCCTGGACAGCATACGGGCCGGTACGGATATAGCGGATGAGACTGCCCGTTCCCTCGAAACGGTACTTGATAGCGTACGGCTTGTGACGGAGAGCGTGGGACGGATTGCCGCCGCCTCCAGGCAGCAGGCGCTGTCCATCCGCCAGATTGAGAAGGGGATTGACCAGATATCCGATGTGGTGCAGACCAATTCCGCAACAGCGGAAGAAAGCGCGGCTGCCAGTGAGGAGCTGTCGGCCCAGGCACAGTTCCTGAAATCACTGACAGGGCAGTTCCGTCTGAAGCCGGATAAGCTTTAAAATATATGGGTAATAAGCAAGGGAGGATTCATACAATGCCGGTATTTGATTTCAATCATACACCAGATAAGAAACAGGAGTGCGTATGTACCTACACGGTGCTGCGTTCCAATGAAACAACCGCAACCCCGGAAAGGCCCATGGTGGTCCTGGATAACGGCAGGCGGGCATGGAAGCATCATTCCTGCGGTGTGTTTGCCAACCAGGCCAGACAGACGGCCTTTGAATTCAAGGAGAAGGACGGGACGTTTCCGGCGGATATCCTGCAGGTTGACGCCCGTTTCATCAGCCTTCTCAAGTGGCTGGGGGAAAACCACATCAGCGTGCGTCTGTCCGGCCAGAACCGGGAAGATGGGTATGCGGTTTATAAGATACGCGAAGTGGCCTTTGGGGGCGGGACCAAACTTTCTGCCGAGGATGGTTTCCTCCAGTTCATGATAGACAGGCTGCTGGCAAGCAGCGCCCCGGCGGATGAGCTGGAAGAGGAAGAGGAAGAGGTGGGCGGCGACAATATGAAGCTGACCAGCCTGCAGAGCATATCGGATTTCATGAACTGTGCAGGCAGGACCCTTCCTGACAATATCCGGCTCTGGGCCAGGAGGAACCTTGCCGTTGCACGTTCCCATGAAGTCACCCCGGAAGAGAGGCGCCATGCCCAGCGTGCCCTCTCCATCATGATGAACATCCAGTGGAAAAATAATTATTTTGAGTCCATTGATCCCCAGGAGGCCCGCCGTATCCTGGATGAGGAGCTTTACGGCATGGAGCGGGTGAAACAGCGGATTATTGAAACCATCATACAGATTAACCGCACCCACACCCTTCCCGCGTACGGTATGCTGCTGGTGGGGCCTGCCGGAACCGGCAAGTCGCAGATTGCCTATGCGGTGGCCCGTATCCTGAAGCTTCCGTGGACAACCCTTGATATGAGTTCCATCAATGATTCGGAACAGCTCACCGGCAGTTCCCGTATCTATACGAATGCAAAGCCGGGCATCATCATGGAGGCATTCTCCATGGCAGGGGAATCCAACCTTGTTTTTATCATCAATGAGCTGGATAAGGCGTCCTCGGGCAAGGGCAGCAGCAATCCGGCAGATGTCCTGCTGACCCTTCTGGACAATCTTGGGTTTACCGATAACTATATTGAGTGCATGATACCCACCGGAGGCGTCTACCCCATTGCCACTGCCAATGATAAGAGCCAGATCAGCGCGCCCCTGATGTCCCGCTTTGCAGTGATAGACATCCCTGATTATACGCCGGAGGAAAAGAATATCATATTCTCAAACTATTCACTGCCCAAGGTCCTCAGGCGCATGGGGCTGGCTGAACAGGAATGTGTGGTGCCCCCGGATGCCGTTGACGCGGTGATTGAAAAGTATTCCAACACCACGGGAATCCGTGATTTGGAGCAGGCGGCGGAACACATGGCTGCCAATGCGCTTTACCAGATAGAGGTCAACCATGTCCCGTCTGTTACCTTTGACGCGGGGATGGTGCGTAGACTTCTGGGATAGACGGCCGGATTAGCGCAGATATGCCCGGATATCTGACAGATTATGGATCAGGAGGAGGTTTATGCCGAATATCATTGAAATAACGGATTTTTCCGCCCCGGAACTGGATATCTACGCCCGGCTCACGGAAGGACAGCTTTTAAACCGCCATGAGCCGGAAAAAGGGATTTTCATCGCGGAAAGTCCCAAGGTCATAGAGCGCGCCCTGGACGCGGGATGCGTCCCCATATCCCTGCTGATGGAAACCAGGCACGTGGGGACACAGGCCAGGGATATCATACAGCGCTGCGGGGAGATACCTGTTTATACCGCTGAATTTCACGTGCTTACGCAGCTGACCGGATTCCACCTGACCCGGGGGATGCTGTGCGCCATGTACCGCCCGCCGCTGCCGGGTTTAGAGGATGTCTGCGGGGGCGCCCGCCGGATTGCAGTGCTGGAAAATGTGATGAATCCCACCAATATAGGGGCTGTTTTCCGCTCTGCAGCTGCCCTGGGCATGGACGCCATCCTGCTGACGGCCGCCTGCAGCAACCCGCTGTACCGGCGTGCCATCCGGGTGAGCATGGGGACTGTCTTCCAGATTCCGTGGACCATCCTGGACAGCCGGTGTTCCTGGCCCCAGCCGGGAATCAGCCGGCTGCGCGGGATGGGATTTAAGACGGCGGCAATGGCTCTTAGCGATGATTCCATCTGCATTGACGATGCGGGGCTGATGGCGGAAGATAAACTGGCAGTCATCCTGGGGACAGAAGGGGACGGGCTGTCAAAAGAAACCATTGCGGACTGCGATTACACGGTCCGTATCCCCATGTCCCACGGCGTGGATTCCTTAAATGTTGCAGCGGCAAGCGCGGTTATGTTCTGGCAGATTGGGAGGGCTTTCCATGAGGACAGCGGGTCATATCCGCCAGGGAATAATTAAGGGACAAACCGGGGAAGCTAACTGAGGAAAATCAATAGCAAATAAGCCAAAGAGGATATGTATGCAGCCGCAGACATATCCTTTTTCTGAGAAAGGAGGTGGTCCCATGGACAATCATAAGAATGAACCCAATAGGTTAATCAATGAAAAATCACCCTACCTGCTGCAGCACGCATATAATCCGGTGCAGTGGTATCCGTGGGGGGAGGAGGCATTTGAGAAAGCAAGGTCGCAGGATAAGCCTGTTTTCCTATCTATTGGGTATAGCTGACGGTCCGCAGGAAAAGTACATGTCACTGGTGCCATGTGATGGAACGGGAGTCCTTTGAAAATGAAGGGATTGCCGGGATTTTAAACAGGGACTATATCTGTATTAAGGTGGACCGGGAGGAACGGCCGGATGTGGATTCCGTATACATGTCGGTCTGTCAGGCCATGAACGGGCAGGGCGGGTGGCCGCTGACCATCATCATGACGCCTGACTGCAGGCCGTTTTTTTCCGGGACCTATTTTCCGCCCAAAGCGCGGTATGGCAGGGTGGGACTGGAGGAACTGCTGGCAGCGGTGTCGGCGCAGTGGAAGGGGGGACGGGAACGGCTCCTTGAGGGTGCGGGCCGGATAGAGGCCTTTTTAAAGGAACAGGAACAGGCGGATGTGTCGGCAGAACCGGGATTGGAAGTGGTGCACCGGGCCTTCAGGCTCTTTGGGGATGGTTTTGATAAAATGAATGGAGGCTTTGGCCAGGCGCCTAAGTTCCCCACGCCCCACAACCTTATGTTCCTGATGGAATACGGGGTAAGGGAAAACAAACCAGGGGCAGTGGACATGGCGATAGATACCCTGGTACAGATGTACAGGGGAGGGATCTTTGACCACATTGGCGGCGGTTTTTCCAGATATTCCACGGATGAATGGTGGCTGGTGCCCCATTTTGAGAAAATGCTTTATGACAATGCCCTGCTGGCGATGGCCTATGCAAAGGCATACGGCCTTACCGGGCGGGGGCTGTATGCCCGTGTGGTGCAAAGAATCCTTGGTTATGTGGAAGCGGAACTGACCCATGCTTCAGGAGGCTTCTACTGCGGGCAGGATGCGGACAGCGATGGCGTGGAGGGCAGGTATTATGTGTTCACGCCTGAGGAAATAAAACAGGTGCTGGGGCCGGAAGATGGGGCGGACTTCTGCAGTCAATTTGGGATTACCGGAATAGGAAACTTTGAAGGAAAGAATATACCGAATCTGCTGGGAAATGAGGATTACGAGACTGCCGGGGAGGAAACCTCCCGCAGGAAGTTATATGAATACCGTATCCGCAGGGCGCATCTCCACAAGGATGATAAGATCCTGGTCTCATGGAACGGATGGATGATATGCGCATGTGCAATGGCCGGGGCAGTGCTGGGCGCAGGGCAGTATGTGGATATGGCTGTACGGGCTGAGGCATTTATCAGGACACACCTTGTGAAGGATGGGCGTCTGCGGGTGCGCTACCGGGACGGGGATGCCGCGGGCCAGGGGAAACTGGATGACTATGCCTGTTATGCGCTGGCGTTGCTGGAACTGTACGAAGTCACATTTGGGACTGGTTATCTGGAACAGGCGGTTTACTGGGCGAAAACCATGGTCCTGCAATTCTTTGACCGGGAACGCGGCGGTTTCTATCTGTATGCAGAGGACGGGGAGCAGCTGATCGTAAGGACAAAGGAAGCCTATGACGGGGCGGTGCCGTCAGGAAATTCTGCGGCTGCACGTGTACTTCAGCAGCTGGCCCAGATAACAGGAGAGGTACAGTGGCAGGAGATACTGGATAAGCAGCTTCACTATCTGGCCGGCGCCATGGCCGGATATCCACCGGGCCACAGCTATGGGCTGCTGGTCATGATGGATGTGCTGTATCCGACAAAAGAACTGGTGTGTGTCCTGTCCCCATCTTATGCCGGGGAAGAGCGGACACGGCTGCTGGCCAGGCTCGGCTATCTGGGGCAGACCACACCGGGATTGTCGGTGACCGTAAAAACAGAAGACAATGCGCAGGCACTTGGAGAGCTGGCCCCTTATACCAGGGATTATCCGCTTCCTGGAAAAGGGGCAGCGTTTTATCTCTGCAGCGGCGGCAATTGCATGCCAATGGTTACGGAGCTGGAGGAGGTTGTGGATAAGCTGCAGGGATTAATGGGACATTAGGGTGTGAAACGCCATGGGGCTTACGTGCTGCCGCGGATGATCAGCCTGCCTTTGTACAGACGGTCATCCGGCGTCTCACCGTTGGCCATACAAAATAATGCATCCGCAACTTCGGATGCAAAGTCCGGGATTCCGCTGTCGATGGTGGTTAACTCCGGGGTTGTTATCTGGGAACTGGCAATATTGCCTGAACCCACAATGGCAATATCATCGGGGATGCGCAGGTTCAGTTTCCTGATGCACTGCATGACCTGGGCAGCCATATGGTCATCGCTGGCAACAAAGGCGGTTGGGCGTTGGCTGGCATTGTAGGAGGTCATGATATAAACCACATCCTCCAGAAGGCTTGCCTCCGACTGCGTGTGCCTGCAAAAGAAATCCGGGTTGACTTCGATGTGATTGGCCTGAAGGGTTTCGGAATACGCCCTTGCCCGGAAATCATCACCGTCAGCCCCGGTTGCCCTGTATTTTAATGGGGCAACGAAGGCAATCCGTGTGTGCCCTTTCATGATTAAATAATTCAATATCTGTTTCACATCATTATAAATATCAGGAGCCCGGATGACAATCCTTGGATCAAGGCCTATATATTCGCGGCTCTGATATAATATCAGCGGTATCCCGTTCTGGACAATCCGGTTCAGCTGTTCAGCCGTAAAAGCATTGCTTGCCATGAATATGGCAGCGAACCGTCCTTCTATCAATCTGTTAATGAAAGTATCCTCCTTCTGGCTGTAAAACAGACAGGAGAAATACCCCTTTTGGAATAACTGAGCTGAAAGCTCTTCATACAATTCTGCCTGTAAGGTATCCCCAACCAGTGCAATCTGGTTGGAGCGGTTGGTCCTAAGGCTTTTAGCAAAAACATTGGGGGTGTATTCAAGCTCTTTTACAGCTTTCAGGACAGCCTCCCGTTTTTCTTGGCTTACATAATTGGAATCATTAATAACATACGAAACAACTGCCGGGGAAACTCCTGCCAGTTTCGCGACATCATTACGTGTGACCTTTTGCCTCATGGATATACTCGCTTTCTAACCTGTTTGGAACTATTGAAAGTACCTGGATATTTTTCCAATTTATTTTATCATAGTTTTAAAGTTTGCGCCAGATGAATGTTGGCATTTTTATAAACTCGAGTATATAAATATGGGAATCGTGGTGTAATATAAGTGATATGTCAAATTTACAAAACAGATACAAAAATAAAAACCATAGTAAAATTTGATTAATTTGTTTATATAATTGGATAAAAAAGCGCTAATATATAAAAAATATACAAAAATATCGTGCTCTTACTCTGAAACCCCCTTTTTGATAAATAAAAATAAAATATAAATTCGTGTCGATATTTTATTGACAGCCGTCTGGTATATATGCTAGAATGTAATTGCTTACATACATGTATGGTTGTGGAAATAGTACAATGATCAGGAGGAGAAGAATATGTTGAAAAAATTTTTAGCAACAGCACTTGCGGTATCTATGGTTGCGGGCATGACGGCATGCGGTTCAAGCCCAGAACCAGCTGCCCCTGCAGCGGCAAAGGACACGGCGGCAGAGGCACAGGAACAGACGGAGGCAGCGCCGGAGGATGCATCCGGAACTTATAAGATCGGACTGATGATCAGTCCCCTGGCAACCCGTGAGGAATATTACAGGACGGCTGAACTGCTGGTTGAAAAGCATGGATCGGATAAGTTCATCATGGATGTTTTTCCTGAGGACCCGCAGAATGAGCAGGAAGTTACAATCTCCAAAGCGTTAAATATTGCCATGGACCCCGATGTAAAGGTGATGATATTTGATAATGCGGATATCGGCACCATTGCAACGGTGAATAAGATTAAAGAAGAGCGCCCTGACATTAAGTTCCTGTTTGGTTCCCTGAATGAAGACGTATATGAGATGGCTAAGGTTGGGGACCTGTTACTGACCATTGACCCGGAGTTATACGGGAAGGCGGTTGCACAGATGGCGGTTGACACAGGCGCAAAGGTTTTCGTTTTCTACAGCTTTGCCCGCCATATGAGCAATTCCATGAAGGTCCGCTACAGGGATTCCATGCAGGAAGTATGCGAGGCAAACGGAGTCAAGTTTGAGCAGGTTACGATGCCGGATCCTGCCGGTGATGCAGGAATCAGCGGCGCGCAGCAGTTCCTTTTGGAGAACATACCTTCCCTGATGCAGCAGTATGATACCAAGGATGTTGCCTATTTTGCAACGGTCAGCACGATTCAGGAGAGCATGTTAAAGGCGGTTGTGGAAAACGGCGGCATCTATCCATGCCATACGGACCCGTCACCATTCAGCGCATTTTCCGGCGCCCTTGGCCTCGAGGTGGATGATGAACATAAATACGATGCAGAGTACGTGACAAAGCTGATTTCCGATAAGCTGGGTGAGTATGATATGAACGGAAGGGTTGGGGGCTGGGATAAGTCCTATATCCGCTGCGAGCTTGAATTCCTGTTCCAGTATGCGGTTGACTATTGCGACGGCAAGGTGAACGAGGTGGATGGCCTTCCTGACCTGGAAGAAGTAAAGAAGCTGATGAAGGATATTTATGGGGACAGCGTTACATATCAGAACTGTGTGAATGACCAGACAGGCGAGGAGTATAAAAACTGGTACACTGTTTCAAGGGATATGTATATATTCTAATTGGTAACAGGCAGGCCCTTATATAGGGCCTGCAGGCATGCTGCCGCTGGCGGCATGCCGTGGCAGCACAGTTATATCATGAACAGGGTTTGTCAGGAGAAAAGAATGCAGAATATAATTCTGGAAATGAAAAATATCGAAAAAGAATTCAATCGGAACAAGGTGCTCAAAGGCGTCAGCCTGCAGGTGGGCAAAGGCGAGATTGTTTCCCTGGTAGGGGAGAACGGGGCTGGAAAGTCCACGTTGATGAATATCCTGTTTGGGATGGCCAGTATTGTGAATACCGGGGGATATGAGGGGCAGATCATATGGGAAGGCCAGCCCGTACAGATGGCATCGCCGGGACAGGCCATGAACCTGGGCATTGGAATGGTGCATCAGGAGTTCATGCTGCTTCCGTCCTATACAGTAACCGAGAATGTAAAGCTGAACCGTGAAAATACGAAGCCCAATGTGGTCAGCCGTATAGTGGGCAACAGCATGAGTACCCTGGACCGCAGGCACATGAAGTCGGATACAAAGGAAGCCCTGGATAAGATCCATCTGAAGGTGGACCCGTCCACCGTGGTTGGAAGCATGTCCGTGGGCTATAAGCAGTTTGTGGAGATAGCCAGGGAAATCGACAAGAAGAATATCAAATTAATCGTGTTTGATGAGCCGACGGCCGTCCTGACCGACATGGAATCCACCTGGCTGTTGGATACAATCAGGGAGATTTCGGCGGCCGGGGTTGCCGTGATCTTCATCAGCCATAAGCTGGATGAGGTTATGGAGATATCGGATAAGATTGTGGTGCTCAGGGACGGGGAACTGGTGGACACCATCGGAAAAGGGGAAGTGGATGTGGTGGGGCTGGCAAAGCTGATGGTGGGAAGGAATGTTGACTTTTCAGCCATTGCAGGCAGGCCCGTGGAGGAGATTGAAAAAAACGGCCCGATCATGCAGATTAAAGGTCTAAGCGTTAAGATGCCAGGGGAGAATGTGAAGGGCGTTGATATTGATATACATAAGGGTGAGATACTTGGGTTCTGCGGCCTGGCAGGGCAGGGGAAGCTTGCCATTGCAAACGGGATAGCCGGTTTATACCCCGCCTTCGGGGAAGTCATATATAAAGGGAAGAAACTTCCCTTTGGCCGTCCGCTGGAAGTCCTTAAGGACGGAATCGGCTTTGTATCCGAGGACCGCAGCGGAATCGGCCTGCTTATGGATGAAAGCATCCGGATGAATATCTGCCTGCTTGCGATGCAGATTAAAAACAGGTTTTTCAAATCCTATGGATTCTTCCGCCAGCTGGACCGGAGGACCATGAAACGTACGGCTGACGACATGGTCAGGGAGCTGGGGATTAAGTGCGTGAACAGCGAGCAGCACCCGTCGGATTTAAGCGGCGGGAACCAGCAGAAGGTCTGTATTGCCAAGGCAGTGGTATTTGAACCGGATATGCTGTTTGTGTCTGAGCCTACCCGGGGGATTGATATAGGCGCCAAGAAGGTAATCCTGGATTATCTCCTGACCCTGAACCGGGAAAAGGGTATCACCATTGTCATTACATCCAGCGAGCTGGTGGAGCTGCGTTCCCTGTGCGACCGGATTGCGGTGGTCTATGACGGCCGTGTGAAAAGCGTATTGAAACCAACGGATTCGGATGAGACATTCGGCCTTTTGATGTCCGGCCTGGACGCATTGGAGGTACAGTGATAATGAAAGTCAAAATGATTAAATATATCGAAGATTTCGGATTTACAAGGATTGTGGCTGTAACCTTTTTCCTTGTGGTGGCTGCCATGGTCCCGATGCTGGGCCTGAATACGGCAACCCTGTTTTCCCAGGCATTTACACGGATGGCAATGAACGGCGTCCTGGTACTTACCATGGTGCCCATCATGGTATGCGGGGCAGGCATGAACTTTGCGCTTCCCATCGGCATTATCTGCGGACTCATCGGCGGTCTTATCAGCCTTAACCTGAAACTGACCGGGCTTGCCGGCTTTGCGGCTGCAATCATATGCTCCATCCCGTTTTCCCTGGTGTTTGGATACCTTTACGGGCTGCTGATGAACCGGGTCAAGGGTTCTGAGATGATCATTGCCACCTATGTGGGTTTTACCATGATTTCCATCATGTGTATTGTCTGGCTGTTCGTTCCCCTTAACAACCTGGTCCTCAGGATGCAGATGGGACGCGGCGTGAGGAAGGATGTTACATTGGCGGAATACTGGGCGGATATCCTGGACGGGTTCCTTCCAATCCATCTGGGAGACCTGGTCATTCCGACGGGTACGTTCCTGTTCCTTTTTGCCATGTGCTTCCTGATGTATCTTTATATGCATTCCAAGACAGGTACCATGATGCGGGCCGCGGGACAGAATCCCGGACTTGCCCGGGCGAACGGCATCAATGTTGACAGGATGAGGATATGGGGTATTACCCTGTCCACGGTCCTTGGCGGTATCGGTATCCTGGTATATGCCCAGAGCTTTGGATTCCTGCAGTTTTATGATTCGCCGAAAATGATGTCGTTTTCCGCAGTGGCCGCAGTACTGATCGGAGGGGCTTCCAATAAAAAAGCGTCTATTTTTAACGTATTGTTTGGCGTCATGATATTCCAGGGGCTGCTCACATTGTCCCTGCCGGTGGCCAATGTTATTTTGCCGGAAAGCAATATCTCGGATATTGTAAGGATGATTATTAGCAATGGTATTATTCTGTACGCGTTAGGAAAGGGCTCGAGGCAAAAATGAATCAGATAAAAAAATGGATTTCAGAAAATATTGTGGTTTTATTCTTTTGTATGCTGTGTATTGCGGCATATACCATTGCGGGACAGAATCCCTATGTGGTTGCCAGCGACCTGATTAACCGTGTCATGAGGAACAGCATCATGGTCCTGGCCCTTATCATACCCATCCTGACCGGCATGGGACTGAACTTCGGAATCGTGGTGGGAGCCATGAGCGCACAGGCAGCCCTTATCTTCGTGACGCACTGGCGGCTTACGGGCGTGGCCGGAATCGCGGCGGCGCTGGTGATGTGTACGGCGGTTTCCGTGCTCTGCGGCTATCTTCTGGGCAGGCTGTTCAACCGGACAAGGGGCCAGGAAATGATTACCGGAATGATTGCGGGCTATTTTGGCCAGGGCATATACCTGCTGATTTTTCTGGTGCTTCTTGGGACCGTGATCCCGTTCTGGGATGACCAGCTGAGTATCAGCACAGGTATCGGCGTGAAGGACACCCTGAACCTGCAGGAGGGGATGAAAGGCGCCCTGGATGCGGCGTATAAGCTGCCCCTTTCCACTGTGTGCATCATCGGGTTTGCCATATTCACTGTCTATACCGGGTATCGGCTTTGGAAAGCAGGGGATGAGGAACAGAAAGCAGGGCGCAGGGGCAGGATTGTAAGGTGGGCAGGTCTTGGAATCCTGCTGGCGGCGCTTCTGGTGATTCCAGTGACCTCAGCCGTTATCCGCAGATGCAGTATTCCGGTCATCACCCTGATTTTTATCCTGCTGGTGAGCCTGCTGTGCCAGTTTGTCATGAACACGAAGCTGGGGCAGGATTTCAGGAGCGTCGGGAACGATATCCATATAGCGGAGTCCGCAGGCATCAATGTGAACAGAATACGTATCATTGCAACCATATTTTCCACGGTCCTGGCATCCTGGGGGCAGTTTGCCTTCCTGCAGAACATGGGTACGTTCAGTACTTATACGGCCCAGCAGAATGTGGGAACCTTCTCCATCGCCGCACTGCTGGTGGGAGGCGCGTCCATTGACCGGGCCAATGTAAAACAGGCATTTATCGGCGTGGTGCTGTTCCAGCTGCTGTTTCTGCTGGCTCCGGCCGCCGGTACGAAGATTTTCAATGACAGCCAGGTGGGGGAGTATTTCCGTACCATTATCTCAAACGGCGTCATCGCCGTGGCACTGGTGCTGCACGCAATGCATAAAGCCCAGGAAAATGCAAAGGCAGCGGCGGAAGCGGAAGTCTAGGGCGCGCTTGAAAGTGGCTTTCCGCCGGATGCCCTAAGGGGGTACTTCTGGCGGATTCCTTAGGGCGGACGGCGGGAATGAATGAAATGAATATAAGAAAAAGGAGAATCCCAAATGATATATAGACCAGAAAACAAGAGGAATGTCCCCTCATTATTTACCTGTCTTGACGGAACAGAGGTGAAAACAGCAGAGGACTGGACAGGGAAACGCAGACCGGAAATCTTGGAGATTTTAAGGAGGGAAGAGTATGGGCGTCTTCCTGATATGGGTGACGTACAGATCAACATACGCGTGGCCGCTGTCAGGCAGGGCGGGAAGATCATGAACGGACGGGCCATCCGTAAGACCGTGGAGGTTGAGGCGGTCCGCGGGAACCGGAATTTCATTTTCACCTTCGAGGTGTTTATTCCCGTGAACGCGGATAAGCCGGTTCCGGCTTTTGTGGAAATCTGCAACAGGGGCACGATGAACTGTGACCCCGCAAGGGAGTTTTACAGTTCCTTCTATCCGGCCGAAACCATCATTTCCAGAGGCTATGCATGCGCCGTGTTCAGGACCCAGGAGGTGGCCCCGGATTATGAAGAGGGGTTTTCCATCGGCTTTCACAGGCTGTTCCCGGAATACCAGGATTCCCGCCCGGACGATGCATGGGGGACCATTACTGTATGGGCCTGGGCTGCAAGCCGGGTAATGGATTACTTTGAAACAGAGCCGCTGATTGATGAGAAAAGGGCTGCCGTTGTAGGCCATTCCAGGGGAGGTAAGACAGCCCTGTGGTGCGGGGCCCAGGATGAGCGGTTTGCAATGGCTGTCAGCAGCTGTTCCGGAAACAGCGGGGATGCAATCTCCCGGGGAAAAACAGGAGAGAGCATCGGACAGATACTGGACCGTTTCCCGTTCTGGTTTGCGAAAAATTATCAGAAGTATGCGGGCCATGAGGAGGAGATGCCCTTTGACCAGCATTTCCTGGTAGCGCTGATGGCGCCCAGGCTGGTTTATACGTCAACAAAGACCAATGACAGCTGGGCCGATCCTACTTCTGAGTTTGAATCCCTGGTCCAGGCATCGCCTGTCTATGGGCTGTTCGGTCTTAAAGGACTGGACAGGACGGAGCCGCCCCTGCCGGAGAACCCGCTTCATGAAGGCAGTATGGGGCATCACCATAAAACCGGGGACCATGATATGGACGAGTATGATTGGAACCAGTATATGAATTATGCGGATAAGCATATGGTGTGATAGGGGAGAGGATATGGTCAATGAAGGCCGCTGGTACATACCGGCGGCCTTTTTTCTAGTGTGCCGAGCATGGCACTCATCTAGCTGGTGAAAGTCCAGTCGTGGGTATTTACCGCCAAGCGTAGCGAACCACAAGTTGGTATCAGTAATGGTATAGATGAAGGAAGTGGTGTAGCAAAGTTCTTGAGCCTACGTACAGAAACTTGATAAGGCGATGAGGTGGGTAAGGTTGCTAGACAAACCAAAGCCCCAAAGGTAAACGTATAACCGAAGTTGTAAATCAAGAGGTTGTGGAACGAAAGATGAGTGTCTTACCTTGGGAGACCCTACTCACGTATCGGAAGATATGGTCGAAAAAGGTTTGGAGAGGGAGTCAGATGAAGTCATAGTAGGTTTAAAGGCCGAAGGACAGAAACGATTTATAGTACGAATCGTTATTAAGAGAATCATGCATTAGCCAGAAATCAGATGGATGGGAAAAGTAAGAACGTAAGCCGAGGAATACCATTTATATCGAGAGGGGTGGTGTGCATAAATTTTGTAATAATCAGAGGAGTAACAACGATGGAATTGATAGAAGTGATTACATCAAAAGAGAATCTAAACAATGCCTATAAGAAAGTAGTGGCGAATAGAGGAGCAGGTGGAGTAGATGGGATGAAAGTTGAGGAACTTGGTGCCTACATCAGGGAAAATAAAGACGAAATCGTCCAATCAATCAGAAACCGAACCTATATGCCAAAACCAGTACGTAGAGTTTATATTCCAAAAGATAATGGAAAGCAAAGGCCACTAGGAATACCAACGGTCTTAGACAGAGTAATACAACAAGCTATTGCTCAGCCCATTATAGAGATTTACGAAGAAATATTCAGTGAGTATAGTTATGGTTTCAGACCACGGAGAAGTTGTCATGATGCCATAAAGCAAGCATTGGAATATCTGAACGAGGGATATGAATGGGTAATAGACATTGATATAGAGAAATTCTTTGATAAAGTAAACCACGACAAGTTGATTCAGATTCTTAGAGAACAAGTTAACGACAGCACCACATTGAACCTAATTCGGAAATATCTAAAAGCGGGAGTGATGGAGAATGGGCTGGAGCAAGCAACAATGACCGGAGTACCGCAAGGCGGCCCCTTGTCAGTCGTGCTATCCAATGTGTATCTTGACAAGTTAGATAAAGAACTGGAGCAGAGGGGGCTTCGTTTTGCAAGATATGCCGATGATACAATGGTATTTACCAAAAGTGAAATGGCAGCCAACAGGGTAATGAAATCCATTACAGATTGGATAGAAAGAAAACTGTTCCTCAAAGTGAATGCGACAAAAACCAAAGTAGTCAGACCGACAAGAAGTAAATATCTTGGTATCACATATCTGAAAAAGGGTAGCGAATGGAAAGTAAAACCAACCACAGAAAAGAAAAAGAAGTTAAAGCAGAAAGTGAGTGAATACCTCAAAAGAAATAAGGCAATCGCCCGACCACTTGCGGAAACAATCAAGCGAGTAAACGAGATTGCAAGAGGTTGGATTAACTATTTCAGAATCGGAATGATGAAAAGATTTATGGATGATTTCGGTCAATGGTTAAGGCATAAAATTCGAGTGATAGTGATGAAACAATGGAAAACGCCAAAGACTATTTATAGAAACCTATGCTATATGAACGGAAAATATAAATGTGGATTTGACCATGAATCAATCTATAAAGTTGCAAACTCAAGACTTGGATGGTACAGACAGAGTGGAATGAATGTAGTTAATTTTATCATTAGCCCAACGGTGCTTGAAACAAAAATAAAGGACGGAGCTGGTTTGCTCAATCCTTTAAATTATTATCTAAGATAAGTTGGAATATAAGTTGTAGAGCCGTATACGAGACCCGTACGTACGGTTCAACGAGAGGGAAATAATTCTTAGCAATTATTTCCCTACTCTATTGGGTAAAAAATGTCTGCCATACAATAATCCGGTTTCAATGGTACAAAGCAGATGCTATAATCACGGAGAGCATGATCTGAAGCAAAAAGGAGGAACGGATGGTATTGGCTGACAGGCTGGATAAAAGGGCAGAAGGCCGGAGCATTCCAGGAAGAGGGAAGGTGCGCAGGACCGGCAGGTTGAAGCGCCGAAAGAGGAGGAGAAGGGTTCCAAATGCAGTTTTGTTGTACTTTGCGGTCATACATTCCTGGAAGAAGTGGGGGATGGTAAAAAAACAGTGATTCTGACCAATCAGATGGAGAAATGGAAGCCGTATATGGATATAAGGGTAACATGTTGTTTTGGGAGCAAAAGGGAAGTCCTGGACGGCAGTACCATTGTCCAATGGCTGGATATGGACCATAAGGGAGATGTTACGATTGATTGGAGCAAGGTGGAAGAATATGTCCGGGAATTATCGGTAAAAAATAATACGGCTTATTGCACTAAAAAATTGGAAACTTCTTATGGACAGGTTGTTTCCATCACAAAAGGACATTATGGCTGGATGATTGATAAGAAATCAGAGACAGAGGCGCTGATAGGAATCATACAATCCGGGGCCAGTCAGGAAGGACTTACAAAGCCAATGGTTCTCATGGCTGCGTTAATCTCCCTCTATCTGCGGCCAAAACGGTAAATTTCCGCTTTCACAATCCGAATACGGCGGAGGAAACTGCCGATTACATAGCAAAAATATTTGTGGAAGTGAACAAAATCAAAATGGAACGGATATTACAGGAGGAAGCAGTGGAACGGAAGATGCCATGTACAGGGAGTGAGAGCCATTCGATTTGAGTGGCTCTTTTAACGAGTAAAAAAGCCGGTTATTTTATGATTTATGTTTTTGGACTATGACTAAATTCGTTTTGATTTAGTCTTAAAAATTACAAGCATATATTTGAGAAAATATCTCGAATAATGTTTACAAAAAAAGAAAAAGCGGTATAATAAGGATATAAACATTGGAGGTGGATATCATGCTATGTCAATTTACTGTTAAAAATTTCAAAAGTATTAGGGATGAAATGACTTTTGATATGCAGGCTACTGCTATATCAGAACACGAAGATAGGGTAATCAAAGACAAGGATGGGGAATTGTATTTGCCGGTATCTGCCATTTATGGCCCTAATGGTGGCGGAAAATCAAATGTGCTGGAAGCACTTCATATATTGGCAGCAAAAGTATTACGCCCATTATACGCAACAGATGGTAATAGCTATCATCCTTTTCAAATGAAGAAAATTTTGATTGAACCTTTTGCGTTTGGCGCAGAAGAGAAAGAAGCGCCTACGGAATTTGAACTTTTCTTTCGTACTAAAACTGCGGAGTATAGATACGTCTTAACGGTCAAAAAGGATATCGTGCTTTACGAGAGGATGGATCGTGTGAAGTTAGATACTGGAAGGCGATCGGCCCTTTTTGAACGATCAGACGAAGGCATTGAGTTGAAAGGTGTTTTTGCAAAGTTGAAAATTAGTGATGAACTTTCTGAGACACTGACATTGCTTTCTTACTTAGGAATCACATACAGAAAAAATGAAGTGATAAAGGATATACTGAATTGGTTTGGATATGGTATTGACTTTTTGAATTATGGAAATCCGATTCAGGAATTACGGATGGCAATAGCAAATTCTGATGATGTGAAGTCACTTGTTTTGGACATGATTCAGGAAATGGATTTGGATATTGTAAATTTCCGTGTAGAAGAAATGGAAAATGAACGGATTGAGGTTTATACTAAACATATTGTGGATGGTTATGAATCCGAGCTGAATTTGTCCGATGAGTCCAGCGGTACAAAAAAATTATTTGAATTGCTGCCATTTATTGCAGATGGTTTGGCTTCCGGCACTACATTGGTAATTGATGAATTAGATGCAAAAATCCATCCGGTTTTACTGCGTCACATTATTATGATGTTCAATGATATGGAAATTAATCGGCATGGGGCACAGTTGATATTTACATCCCACGACCTGTCTACCATGAACAGCGAAGTATTCCGAAGAGATGAAATCTGGTTTGTCGCAAAAGGAAACAGGCAGAATTCAAAGCTGTATTCTCTGGTAGAGTTCAAAAATGATAAAGGAGAATCTGTCCGCAAAGATGCAAAATTTGATAAACAGTATCTGGAAGGTAAGTATGGGGCTGACCCGTACCTCAGAAAAATTATAGATTGGGGGAAGGTCAATGCCTAAGAAAGCTGGAATGGAGGCGTGGAAGAAAAAGCGTCGGCAGGAACATTTGGAGAAAAAAGAATTCCGGTACTATATCTTCTGCGAAGGTCAGCAGACCGAGCCATTATATTTTGAGGGATTTAAGCGATGCATTGAAGACAATCCAATTTATAGAGATATGGTGCTTGTTGAAATCGAGCCATGTCAGGCGGAAACGATGCGTGTAATTGGAATGGCTGAGAAGTATGTGAAGAAGAACAAAATCGAGAAAGGGCAGATTTGGTGTGTATACGATAAAGACAGCTTTCCGGCAAAAGATTTTAATGGTGTAGTGCAGAGAGCGGAACGATTGGATCAGGAAAATCCGGATGTGCAGTACCATGCTGCATGGAGCAATGAGTGTATTGAGTTCTGGTTTCTTCTGCATTTTGCGTATTACACAGCAAATAATCACCGGACAGAGTATATTGCGTTCCTGAATGATAAGTTCAGAGAATTGGGGATAGGAAAATATCAGAAGAACATGAAAGATATTTTCAATATTCTGATGGAAAAAGGGAATCCGAAATTAGCAATTCGATATGCGAAACGTATCATAAAAGATGGACAAGGCAAAATGCCGGCAGATATTGCACCAGGAACGAAGGTGTATGAGTTGGTAGAGGAACTGGTGAAGTATTTGCCGGAAGAAAACGAGAAAAATTTTAGGAGGAGGTAAAATGAATATATTTAAGCTAAAGATTAAGAATTATAAATCAATTAAAGATTCAGGAGAAATAGAAATTGATAATAGAATTATGGCATTCATTGGGCAAAACAATGCAGGAAAATCAGCAATTTTAGATGCCATTCAGTGCGTATTTCCTTCGGTTAAAAAGGTGGTTTCTAAAAGTGATTTTCATAAAGGAACACATGATAATATTGAAATTACTGTTTGGTTTAATGGATTAACAGATGATTATATTGAAGATAAGCTTTTTTCAGATGCAATTTTCAAATTAGTTGATAGAGCCCGGAAATTAGAAGATGATAATGAAACTAAAGCAGAGAATGCATGGAAAAAAGTCGAAGAAACACGAGAGCAGAAACTCGCAGAAGCCAAAGAACTTTATCAGATTGCAGATGATTCAATGTGCATCAAGTTAGTTATTACTAATGCCGATAAAATGGGGACAAAATACTATGTTGACGCTGATTCCGTAAAGGAAATAAAAGAGATTGAACTCAAAAAAATACTACCTATATTAAAAGTTATTCCAGCCATTAGAGATCCTAAAAATGAGAGTACTGCAGGGGCTAATTCATATTTAAAAGAGTTAATTTCGATGCTTGATGATGATATGGCAACAAGTATATCAATTGCAGGAAATGATACGGTATCATATAGGCAGCTTAATGATATTATTGCAGAAGAAAGTGCTAAGCGTTGCAAATCTATTTCCAGTAGCATTACCGAATATTACAATGAAGCAATTGGCGTCAATGATTTTGAGGTTATTGTAAGCTCAGATGTAAATATTTCCAAAGGTACGACATATTACACTAAAATTTTAGATAAGAGTACAAATATAGAAAGTGACATCTTAAACTGTGGAACAGGGTATCAAAGTATGATTATTCTTTCCATTTTGGAAGCGTATGTTAAGCTTGCACAAAAAAGAACAGAATACATTTTGATAATTGAGGAACCAGAGGTATATTTACACCCGTCGCTTCAGAGAAAAATGATAGATACGCTACTGATGATTTCTTTAAATAACCAAGTTGTTTTTTCTTCACATTCACCTATTACTGTGGGAAAAATGGAAAGACATCAGATTAAACTTGTAAAAAGGGAATCTGGGGAAGCGAAACTTTTTGATATTACTGTTTCGGAAGTTATTGAAGAATTGGGAATTCGAGCAGATGATATATTGGTCAATAAAGGAATTGTTTTTGTCGAGGGAAAAGACGACAAGGCGGTTATCGAGTGTATTTTAAATAAAATACATCCAGGGGCAAGTGATGAAATCAACATATTGGTTACAGGCAACTGTGAAAATTTAAAATTTTTTGCTAATGCTGAATTGTTAATTAACAATAAATTTGATGTTCCATTTTTGATTATTAGAGATTCTGATGGAATGAGTGTAGAAGAAAGAAAAAATGGATTATTAAACGATATAATAAAGTTTGGACGTGATTTATCAGAAGAACAAATTGAGAAAATAAAAAAATCTATTTTTATAGTATCTAAATACTCTGTAGAAGGGTATTTTATTGATGAAATGTTTTTGAAGCATACTGGAATAGATTGTGAGTTGCTTAGAGAGACAATAAAATGTTATGAGTGCCAATATAATCACTTCTACTCCGTTGCAAAATCAGACAAAGATAGACAGGCTATAGCAAATTGGTATCAGCCTAAGCATCTGCTTGAAAATTTTGAAGATAAGTTTAAAGCAAGTGAGGAAGATGCACGAGAAAAGCATAAAAAAAGATATGAAACTAAATGGAAAGAATTTAAAAAATGCGAAGCTTGTGATGGTGATGTGAATAAATTTTTTAAAGGAAGAAATGAAATAAATAAATTTACGCATAAGAAAAAGCTTTCTAAAGAAGAATATTTGGTACAGATTGTAGGAGGTTATTCTGTAGATGAATTGAAGATAAGCGAGATTAAAGATTTGATTTTCGAATTGGAAAATATGTGTAATACTATTTACGCAAAGTAACAAAATTTTTAAGCTATAAATTTAACTACTTGATGTCTTATGCTAAAATGGATATTAGGAAAACACTTACGACAGGAGTGGCACCTCCCAGTCTTAGTAAAACCGGTTCGCCGAAATACATAGGAAAGGTCGCTGGATGTCCGGTGGGCATCCGTTTAGCGA